>ENA-OXEE01000384-OXEE01000384.1-human-gut-metagenome-genome-assembly--contig:-NODE-384-length-23455-cov-26.4978_pt1 | contig 23455 bp, 11 predicted proteins | sample MGYA00249824_ERZ652242 | MGnify/ENA primary metagenome ERZ652242 (study PRJEB26925, sample SAMN05826943) | human gut metagenome | biome: ENVO:2100002; feature: ENVO:00000062; material: ENVO:00002003... | reverse complement strand
CAGACGCGTACTCTAACCGGGCTGAGCTACACCCCGAATTGCGGATGCAAAGGTAATGCTTTATTTTGAATCTGCAAATAAAAAGCATTCTTTTTTTATTTCATCTCCTATAATCTCTATACATTTCGTATATTTGCAAAAACAAAAACAATAATAAATCTATGTTAGGAGCAATAGCAGGTGATATTATTGGCTCGGTATATGAGTTCAATAACGTCAAGACAAAAAATTTTCCCCTGTTCTGTGAAGATTCTTCTTACACAGACGATACAATTATGACCGTTGCTGTAGCGGACTGGCTGATGCATGGAGGTGATTTAGCGCAAGTTATGCAACATTACGGAAAGACATATCCCTGTCCTATGGGAGGATATGGAGGAAGATTCTCTATCTGGTTATACGAAAAGAATCCAAAACCCTACAATAGTTGGGGAAATGGTTCTGCCATGCGTGTAAGTCCTGTCGGCTGGTATTTCGATTCTTTGGAAGAAACGATGAGAGTAGCGAAAGAAACCGCCATAGTCACTCATAATCATCCTGAAGGAATAAAAGGAGCACAAGCTGTTGCTGCCGGTATCTTTTTAGCCCGAAACAAAAAGACGAAAAAGGATATCAAAGATTTCATAGAGAAAACTTTCGGATACGACTTAAACCGGACGTGTGATGAAATTCGCCCGGCTTACCGCTTCAATGAAAGCTGTCAAGGCACAGTGCCCGAAGCCTTTATCGCATTTTTAGAAAGCAAAGACTATGAAGATGCCATAAGGCTTGCTGTTTCGTTAGGAGGAGATAGCGATACGTTGGCTTGCATCACAGGAGGCATTGCAGAAGCCTATCATCAATACACGCTTCCTACGTTTATTCAAGAGAAAGTTTATGCACTTCTAGACAAGGATTTAAGGGAAAGCGTAAAGGAATTCATCAATGCTAGAATTGAATGGTTTTCACCCTCATTACTTAAATAAACGTTCAATTATTCCGGGTTTTCTCTTTATATTCCGTAGGCGTCATGCCGAAGCGTTGCTTGAAACATTTGCTGAAGTAACGTGGGTCATTGATGCCTACCATATAAGCGATTTGTGTCATATTGAATTCGCCTGTCTCAATAAGTTGGGCGGCACGTTTCACACGCATTTCCTTAATAAACTCAACCGGAGCCAGTCCTGTCAGCGATTTCAGTTTCTTAAAGAATACCGAACGGCTAACAGCCATTTCCTGCACCAAATTGTCTACGACTAAATCCCCATTATCGATATTCTTTTCCATAAATTCGGTCAGACGGTCTATGAAAGCTTTATCTTGAGTTGACATCGTAGTTTTTACTTCCTCTTCCACTTGTGCCTCTTCAGCTGTTATCGTGTTGTTTATATCCATCAAATGCTCACAATAGAATTGACGCAAACGCTGCCTCCGCGCCAATAAATTGTCTACACGAGCTTTCAGATAGACGGCACTAAATGGTTTTGTAATATAGCTGTCTACTCCCAGTTCCATACTTTGCAACTTACTGTCCATATCCGTTTTTGCAGTAAGCAGGACAATTGGTATATGGCTGGTAGCTACATCATTACGTAATTCACGAGTCAAAGAGATTCCGTCCTTTTCCGGCATCATGATATCACTGATAATAATATCCGGCATGTATTTTTTCGCCTTTTCCGTGCCCTCTATTCCATTGGAAGCTTCAACAATCTGGAACTGCGAATGGAAAATATTCCGCAAAAATGTGCGTAATTCCACATTGTCTTCTACCAGCAACATCGTATTCTTATCGCCTGACACTTCCATGTCTAGAAATGTTTCAGGCAATGCTGCTTGTGATTCGCTTTCCACATCATCCGATACAATAAATTCCACTTCTTTTCCATAATGTTCCTTGCCTTTCAGAAATTCAATGGTAAAGCAACTGCCTTCCCCTTCTTTACTGTCTACACGGATTGCCGCATGATGCATATCTGCCAGTTCTTTCACCAAAGAAAGCCCGATGCCTGAACTGTTCTTATTTGCGAAGAGGTTTTTATCCAATAATGTTTCAAAACGTACAAATATCGACTTTTTCATATTCTCAGGGATACCAATGCCTTGGTCTTGTACGCCTACAGCAATCGAACTTTCATTCTCGTGGATGAAAACGGTAATCGTTTTTCCCGACGGTGTATATTTAAATGCGTTCGAGAGCAAGTTGAAAATAATCTTCTCTGTTTTATCCGCATCTGCCCACAATTTCAACGAAGGCTGTTCACTTTCAAAAATAAAGTCTATTTTATTTTCTTCGGCAGCAGACTCGAAGTTTTCCATTATCTTACGTGTAAACGGAACGATGTCTATTTGCTCCACACAAAGCTTCATCTTGTTGTTTTGTATTTTACGGAAATCCAGAATCTGATTAACCAAGCGTAACATACGCCGGGTATTCCGTTCTACCACTTGCAATTGTTCTCTCACCTCAACTGTCAGGTCTGAGCGTTTCATAATATAGCTTAAAGGACCTTCTATCAAAGTGAGCGGTGTGCGCAACTCATGCGAAATATTCGTAAAGAAACGCAATTTCATATCGCTTACCTGCTGCTCTACAGAGACTTCATGCTTTAATCGGTAAATGACAAACAACGTATAAGCACCTCCTAACAAGATGCACAAGAAAACGATTACATAGAGAATATATGCATACGGAGTCTCCCAAAAAGCCGGACGCACAGTAAGGTCAAAGCTCCGTTCATTTTTCACCCAAATTCCAGCGCCATTAGTCGAACGGATACGGAAGGTATAGTCACCGGGAGGCAGATTGGTATAAGTTGCAGTTCGTTGCTTGTCCACGTAATTCCAGTTCGCGTCAAATCCTTCCAACATATATGCATACTTGACATTTTCAGGGAAATTCATATCAAGTGCAGCAAACGATAAGGAGATTGTATTTTTATTATGCGGCAAAGTAAGGCTTGCCAGGCTATTCAAGGATTCAGGCAAAACCGAACCTTCTTGTGGAGAAACATTCTCATTAGCTATTTTTACTCCCGAAAATACAATATTCGGCACATATTCGTTGGTGTTAATTTGTGCCGGGTCAAAAAACAGTAACCCACGGTTTGAGCCAAACAGCAATTTGCCGTCTGAAAGCATGATAGCTGTACTTTCTTCAAACATCAATTCCTCACCTAATTCGCCTTTCAGGAAATTGTCAAAATGGCGGCTATCCACATTCATGCGGCTCAATCCGCTTTCTGTCCCTATCCAGATATTCCCTTCAGCATCTTCGGCAAGGGAGACCAACACATCGGTAGACAATCCTTGGGCAGTGGTGTAAGACGTAAAACGGATACTATCTGAACCTTCTATGCTTTTCAATTCATTCAGTCCGCCCCCGAAAGTGGCAAAAAACAATCCCCCTTCCTGCGTAAGCAAAATATCGTAAACATCATTGTTGCTCAAACTTCCCGTATTGTTAGGCTCACGTACATGAAGCTTGAAATTAACTGCTTCCGGTCGGGTAAATTCTTCATAGAACGATAACAGTCCGTTTGAAGTAGCAGCCCAAAGCATACCGTTCTTATCCCGTTGAATAGCACGTGCTTTGGCACAACGGTCCATCGGATACGCTTTCAGATTATTGCGTGTATTAATAAAACGGTAGCTTCCATCAGCTTGCCGTTCCATGCAATTGATGCCTCCGCCGAAAGTGGCTACCCATAAACGTCCATGACTGTCTTCACAAATGTCGTATACGCTATTATGGCTTAAACTATAAATATCATTTGGGTCGTAAGCATAGCTTGTCAAACGATAAGAATGGTCATCACTACGCGGCACAAGTCCAATGACCCCCGTCCCTTTTGATGCAATCCAAATAGTGCCTCTCGAATCTTCGATAATACGGTAAGCAGGAATGGAAATGGGAGAGCCTGTAGTGGTAATCTGTCCGTTGGCTGTAAGATATCCGATTAATTCAAACTCGTGCGAATAAACAGACACTTTACCGTCACGAGTACCCATCCAAATCCGCCCTTTGCTGTCTTCGCACAAAGCGCGTATCTGGTTGGTATTGGTATCATAATTACAAGGAAGCGGTTTCATCAGTTGGAAATGGCTATTGAAAAACGATATTTTTTCCAATCCCTTCGAATGAGTGCCCAACCACAAATTCCCCTGCCGGTCTACCATCATGGCATGCAGTTTGTTCGAGAAACGCCAATCCGGAGAACCTGCCTCGTCATAGAAAGGTAACAATTTGTCATGGGCGCGGTCAAACCAAGCCAATCCTCCCCCTACAGGATGTACCCATAAATTCCCACGTTTGTCTTCACAAATCGAAAAGACAGGAGTTGAACGGTCTGCTGCATCTTGCTCCACATTCATCTGCTCCACATGAAACTTGCCGGTTTGTGAATTGATGCGGCATATATATCCTATACGGTCTACTGCTATCCATATTTCACCATGACGGTCGGCATACGCATTGCGTATAGGATATTTATTGAAGTCAAATCCTTCCGCTGTCCCATAAAAGCGTACCGGATTCAGCAATGAATCAGTTATCAATACACCTTTACGCCGGGCAGTCAAGACCAATCGTCCGTCGGGCAAGGTTAAGACATGAGTGATATCATCCTGATAAGGCAGTTCAGCTAAAGTAAACATGTCATCTTTCAATGAATATTTCCACACCCTGCCTTGTTCTGATGTGAAATAAAGCGTTTGCTCGTGCTGTGCTACGGCAAAGAACGACTGCTGAGAGTGATTATTCCGTGTGTCGACAAAATAAGCGTTTTGCTTACCGTCCGGACCTATGCGTTGAAGTCCATTCTCCGTAAGTATCCATTCGTTGCCTTTACTATCAAGAAATGCCGTATAAATACGTGTCGCTTTCCCGTTAGCAGCGGTGGAGAGCCATATTTCCGGGTCTGTTTCTCCAGCGTGTTTTCCGCTGCTGATACGGATGCCTCCATTATCATCGGTCAATAACCAAATGGAACCATTCGACAACGGCACCATTGAAGTGACAATTAAATCCTTACCCGGACCGCTTACAAGTACTTCTGTAAAGGTTTCCATTCGTTTGTCGAACCGGAATACATGCCCGTCATACGCCATGCACCACACATCGCCATGGACATCCACACAAAGCCGGTCAATGCGATTGGAAGTCCATTCCATCGCATTGTCTTTTCGGGCTTTATAGACTTTAAAATCGTATCCGTCAAAACGGCTGATACCGTCCCATGTGGCAAACCATAACATGCCGTCATGGTCTTGCACCATATCCATTACGGAATTTTCCGACAACCCGTTTTCTTGTGAATAATGGGTAAATGTACAATTCAGCTGTGCCCGTGCGGGAAGAAACGACAGCAGAAATACGATTATATAGACGCTGTTTTTCATCATTTGCATTAACAATATTAGGCAAATATAATAGAAAAAACAAGCATTTGCAAGCAGATAGCCAAATTATTCAGTTTAGGCACATCAGAAACGGCGGGGACCTCTTGGACCTGGACCATGTCCGCCATGGAAACCCGGACCGCCTTGTCCGCCTTGCTTGCCTCCAAAAAGATTCAAGCGGTAGATAAAGTGTACCATGCAATAGCTATAAATGGCATTATACTCTGTATCCTGACGCATTGCGGCACTAATGGTACGGCTGATGTTACTCTGATTTTTCAAGATATCATAGAACTGGACGCTGACTGTAGCGGCATTGCCTTTCAAAAAGTCTTGTGCAATTTGCGCATTCCATATCAGTTCATCACGGTTCATGCTGGCATCAGTATATCCACGCCGTGAATTTTGAGAAATATCGGTAGAAATCGTCATATTCCAAGGCAAACGGACGTTGGTGCTGGCGCCGTAAGAGAACTGATAGGTATCCATATTGTTCTGTTCCTGATAACTGTTCCGCGAATGGGTATAGTCTAATGAACCGTTGAGGGATACTTCCCACCAGTCGTTCCGATAAGTTCCGCGCAAGCGTTCGCCCAGCGAAAGCCGCTTAGTCGTATTCTTATCGGCAGCATAGAGGTCCGCATTATTACTGATATAGCTCACCATATTCTGGTAATTCGCACGGGTAAATGTATTAATCGTGTATTTCTTGTTCTTCAGGGCAATATTGCCTCCTACGATACCGAAAATATTCCAGTTCCCGTTGATATTTTCGGGCATGGTGGTATATCCTCCGGTTTCTTCGTTATAGGTACGGCGGTTACTGATGCTGTTCATCGTATTTTGGAAATTGAAGAATGAGAACATGCCCCGTTGTGTTTCGGTATTGAACGTATTGTATTCCATGCGGAGGTTGTTCGTGAAAGTCGGTTTCAAGCCCGGATTTCCTTTTGTTACATTCAGCGGGTCTGTATCGTCCGTAATCGGGAGCAAATCAATCATATTGGGTTGTGAAGTCCGTCCGCGGTAACGGATACGCAACTGGCTGGTCTTCGAAAAACGGTAACGGAAATCAAGTGTCGGGGTAAAGTTGAACACATTGCGCACGGTGTCCACCTGATATTCACCTTGTGTATATGAGAGCGTAGAACGCTGAGGCTGGAAAGACATACCTACATTGAAACGCATTTTCTCGCGTATCCAGCGGAACGTGATTTCTGCCTGATGATTGTAATAATTATAGGTGGCGCTCTTACTTAAATCTGAATTAAAAGTCCCTCCTGTCTTGTCTCCGTCAATTGTCCAGTCATCGGGCATGTCGAAAGTCGTATTGTCGGTGGTAGAACGGCTGTATTGGAAATTATAGCTGAACTGTAAAAAGCCGCCTTTAAAGATAGGCTCGCTATACGTCAGGCGCACATTGTATTCGCTGCTCTTGGTCGGGGTATCAATGTAACGGTTCAAGGTTTCCAAACGCTCTTCGGGTGTCTGCTGAAAATACTCGGTATTAGATAAAGAGAACTGCTCACTACTGCTGTTTGTATAGTTGTATCTGCCCCGGAAAGTAATGTTCCGTCCCTCGTTATTCAGCCTGCGGTTGAAAATCATCATACCGGTCAATGTCAAGTCATCCCCCTTTTTCAGGCTCTCCCGCATGACGGTGTTCACGATTTGGTCTTCAGGAACCAATGAAGAAAGGTCATCGGTGCTGAACAATTCATCGGTGGAGTATCCTGGGTCTTGATTAAAGGTGTACGAATTTTGGGAATTGGCGTTATCGGTCTTTCCGTAGCGGATGCGCGGACGGAAGATAAGAGTGGTCATCGTATCGGGACGCCATTCCATGAATGCATCAGCGGTCAGGTTTGTCGTCTTGTTCCGGCTATGGTCCATGGCGTTCTTAAATGAACTGTTTTCGGTAGATACAAACGTTTCCGAAGATTGCTTGCTGATTTGGTCGGCATCTTTGTAATTGAAGTTCACGCTTCCTTCCGATTTGAATTTCTCGTTTTCTGTAGCGAAGTTCGCTCCAGCCATCTTGATAGCCGTCAATCCGTTTTCCTGTCTGCGGAAACCTCCACCGCCGGGGAAACTGTTGTCGTTCACGTTGTTAGCCGAACCGATAACCGTAAACTGGTTCTTGTCCCGGAAATAATTGGCAAGCAATTTTCCGCTATACCGGTCTTCGGTGCCATACGCCCCGTCCACGTTTCCGAAGAACCCGTGATTCATCCCCGGTTTCACGGTCAGGTCGAGCACCGTCTCTTCCTCGCCGTCTTCGATACCCGTCACACGCGCCATATCCGACTGTTTATCATAGGCTTGTATCTTGTCGATGATGTTTACCGGAAGGTTTTTCATGGCTATGTTGGGGTCGTCAGCAAAGAATTCTTTGCCGTCAATCATGATTTTCGTGATTTCCTTTCCGTTTATGGTGATTTTTCCACTTTCATCCACCTCTGCCCCAGGCAGTTTCTTCACCAATTCTTCCAAAGCAGAACCTTCGGGCACACGGTATGCCGAGGTGTTGTATATCAGCGTATCCGCCTTGGCTGTTACTTCAGGTGCCTGGGCTACGACCGTTGCCGCATCCAGCATTACGGCATCTATACTCATTTCCACCGTCCCGACATTCAGGTTTGGCTTCGCATTCGTTATAGAAATTTTCTTTTCTACAGATGTATATCCGATAAACGATACTCTCAGCACGTAGTTTCCCGGACGCACATGAATGGAAAAACGTCCGTCCAAATTAGTCGATTGCCCTGTAACCATTGTACTGTCGGGCAATGACAACACTTGTACAGTCGCCTCCATAACAGGCAATTTATCATCTGCGTCAATAACTTTTCCCGAAACTCTTCCCCTACTGCCGCCTTGTGCAAAGGCAGATGCCGTCATCAGCATCAGTAGTAACCCCAAAACCCATTTTTTCATATTCTGCTTTTCTTCATATTTTCATTAAACTGGTGATTTGACACCGTAAGCCATATAAGGTTTAATCGGGAAACCTTTTTTTATACTTATTTTTCTTTTTGTAACCCGAAAGGCGGGTAACCGATGTCCGTAAAGCCTTTTGATGCTTATCTATTGAACATTTAAACGCATCAGGCTTCGTTGGCTGATGAAGCCGTATGCATTGGCTGATGCACCCTGCTTCATCGGGCGATGCAGCCGTATGCATTTCTGTCAGCACCTTATTGACATTTTGGCAGAACTTTTTAACGGCAAATTTTGAAGGCAAATAGCCTTAGACTTCCGACTTTTTTCTATTTTTGCCGAAAAAATAAGTAAAAACTATGAGTAAGCAAGAAGTTGTCATCTGCAATCAATTGGAAAATGATTTGCAGAAAGCCTTAACAAAATGTGAACATGATAAGGTCTTTATCCTGACCGATGAACATACACACGTGTTTTGCCTTCCGATAATCAGGAAATTCCCTTTTCTGAAAGACGCCATAGAAATCTGTATCGGAGTGGAAGACATACATAAAAACTTGGAAACCTTGGCGTATGTATGGACACAACTGAGTACCAAAGGAGCCACACGCCATTCGCTGATGATTAATTTAGGCGGAGGAATGGTGACCGACTTGGGCGGATTTGCCGCTGCTACTTTCAAACGAGGCATTTCGATGGTCAATGTCCCGACAACTTTATTGGGCATGGTAGACGCTTCGGTAGGAGGGAAGACAGGCATCAATTTCAATGGTTTGAAAAATGAAATCGGAGCTTTCGCACCGGCAGATACGGTGCTGATAGATTGCGAGTTTCTGAAATCACTCGACCTTTCCAACCTCTTGTCCGGCTATGCCGAAATGCTGAAGCATGGCTTGATAAGCAACACCCGCCATTGGAGCGAATTGGTCGGTTTCGACATGGAACATATCGACTATGCCCATTTGCAAAAGCTGGTAGGCGAATCGATAGCGGTAAAGGAACGCATCGTAGAGCAAGACCCATTTGAAAAAGGTATCCGCAAAGCGTTAAACTTCGGGCATACAGTAGGCCATGCGTTCGAAAGCTTCGCTTTAGAGACCGGACATCCTATTCTACACGGCTATGCCGTAGCCGCCGGCATGGTTTGTGAACTATATTATTCCCATATCCGTATGAATTTTCCGAAAGACAAGCTCCGCCAAACTATCCGGTTTATCAAGGATAATTACGGACGGATTGCCTTTACATGCGAAGACTACGAACGCCTGTATGCCTATATGTGCCACGACAAAAAGAACAGTGCCGAAGGACAAGTCAATTTTACTTTAATCAGCGAGGTAGGCGATATTCATATCAACCAGACTGCAAGTCAAGACGACATCTACGACATGCTGGACTTCTACTCGGAAACCATGGGCTAAGAAAATGCCAAAAACAAAAACAGCATTCCTCATCAGAACGGATAGCCGATGGCGAAGTGGAGCCCTTGGCCGTCCTTGAAGCGGGGGATGTTGTAATAGCCCGAACGGCCCGTTTCGTAAGGCACGTGGAGGGCGATTCCCCAGTCGAGGCGGAGAATCAGGAAGGAGAGGTCGTAGCGGATGCCTACGCCCGTGCCCAAGGCGATGTTGTCGAAGAAACGCTTGAAGGTGAACTTGGCTCCGGGGCGGGCTTCGTCCTCACGCATCAGCCATACGTTGCCCGCATCGAGGAAGACCGCGCCGTTCAGGTTTCCGCCGAACATGTTCGAAAGGAGGCGGAAGCGGTATTCGAGGTTCGCTTCGAGCTTGATGTCGCCCGTCTCGTCCACATACGAATAAGCCGAGTTGTCGGCTGGGTGAAAACGTCCCGGACCTATGGAGCGCACCGTAAAGGCACGGATGCTGTTCGCCCCGCCCACGTAGAACTGCTCGCTATAAGGCGCAATGGTCTTGTTGCCGTACGACCATATCACGCCCGCCATCAGGCGTCCCGCCAATTGCTGCTTCTCGTTGATGTAATACAAAGGACGTATCTCGCTCGTGAATTTCAGGAACTGGGCAAAAGGCGTTCCTAAAAACTTCTTCTCTTTCTCTTTAAAGCTTCTGCCAAATGCGGCATAGATGGCCGAGGTGATGTTTCCCGCCGAAGTGAACGAGTTTTCCCACCACAAGCGCATCCGGCGTTTGCGCCAAGAGTTATCGTAAGTAAAGGTGTACGAAACGGAAGGGATGAACTGGTCGTCCAAGCTATGGAAAAGCATGGGATTCGCCAAAGCGATAGAATCGAATGTCGCCGTCCGGCGTTGCAGGTGATTGAACGCCAAATGAATCGGCGTAACGGTATGCTTCATGCTCCGCGACTTGCGGAAGCTATAAGACACGCTTCCGCCGAACGAAAGCATCTTGAAATAACGCGCGCGGTTCACCTGCTCGGCATAGATGCGGAAGTGCGTCTCCGAGGGGAAACGGAACGGGTCTATCCGGTCGCGCACCCACGGGAGGACGATGCGCGGGAAATCGAGCGAAAGTGCCGCTCCCAACTCGTATGAGTTCATCACCGACTTGTCTCCGTCTACCGTCGAACTGGTCTGCCACTCGTATGAACCTTTCAACTCCAAGTTAAGCGAAGCCCCCATACGCCGGAAGTTCCGTTTCGAGAGCTTAAAGATTGCTCCCGGTCCGGTCTGCTTCGTACTTTTAGTCGTCACGTTCAATTCCAATTCGGTATCGTAAGGCAAGTCGAACATCGCGTTCACCCGCACGTCGAGCGTATCGCTATTCGGGCGGGGCTGGTATTGTATTTCGTTGAACTTGAATACCCCCAAGCGCGAAAGAGCCTCCTGCGTATAGTTCTGGCGAGTTTGCGAATACATTTCCCCTTTCCGGTAAATAAAGCGTTTGCGCAATACACCGAAACGTAGTCCGGGCTTCTCGCCGGCATAGTGCACCGTGAAGTCACGAAGCCTTAACGAATCGGTCGGCTGCTCTCCATTATATCCGGTCAGGTAAACCGAAGTATTCCCCAAGCGATACCGCTTCAATGCCTCTTTGGGCAAATTCAATTCCGGCACCAACTTCAACGTGACATATCCGGGGCGCATCAGGGTATCGGCAAGGAAAGTGATGAAATCATTCCGTGCATAATAATACCCGTTATCACGCAACAGGCTGATGACCCGCTGGCGTTCCTCATTCAAGGTGTTGACATTGAAATGCTCTCCGCTACGCACCAGTTTCTCGTCGAGATGCGCATGAATCAGGCTATCGGTCAATGGCGCAAAGCCCTCATAAAGCAAGGTGTCAATATAATACGGGCGTCCCATGTCGATGTCGTAACTCAACTTTACCGCACGCGGATTCTTGGTGCTGTCCACCCGATAAGTGACACGCCCGTCGAAGAACCCATAATCACGAAGCAAGTTACTCGCCACCTTGGCACGGGTATCGGGATTCACCGTAGATACATAGACAGGGTCTGCCGCCAACTTCCGGAATATCCATCGCCCGAAACCTTTCTCGTAGCGTTCAAAGCGATTGTACACCCACAAGCCGAAGGGAATGGGAAAGCGGATATTCGGATAGGTCACGATAGCATTGTTCGGAGCGATGCTGATAGCTCCCTTTACTTCGTCCAATGCCGTCTGCCCCGCATCGGTCTCGTCCTCGTTTTGAATCGTAATGTCTTTCAAGCCCAAATAAAGAGTCTCTCCCTCGGGCAAATGCTTGGTAATCGAGCACGAGGACAAACCTATCAATATGCTCAACCAAATCCATATATATGCGTATCGCTTTTTCATGAATAATTAGTTTATTTATCTAAAAACGCAGATTAGCGCAGATTTTCGCAGATTATAATTCAATCTGCGTGAATCTGCGAAAATCTGCGTTTTTCCATAGTTCACTTAATCTTCATCATCGCTCTTATCTTCATCTACAGGACGGGCTTTCTTCCGCGAACGGAAGATGAAGAGTTCGCCTAACTTGCTCACTTTCTTACGCAAGACAACGCCGGCTCCCGTCTCTATCACTTCCCCGTCGAGGATGCTCTCGTAGTTCTTATCGTGGAAAATCTTGATATAGCGCGTGCCGCTATTATCCAGCCGGTATTCCAACGAAATATTGTCGATGAACGACTCGTCTTGTTGCTGGACATCGTTCCCGGTCGAAATCTTTCCGCCTATCACCACTTGGAAACGGTTGTTCCAGAAACGTTTGGCAAACTGGAAATTATAATCGGTGCGCGAAGTTCCGCTTTCCTGCTCGGTGGTTTCCATACCGAAGTTGATATCGATGGTCTTCAAGGCGCTTCCGGCTATCTTGTTGATTTCGCTTTGCAAGAAAGAATTCAACATGCTGTTCGTATCGAAGCCGCCTCCGGAGGTATTCCCTTCTACCATATACATGCCCGTCACCAGCATAGTCACCGCTAATTTGTTCTTCTCTTCCGCCGATTTCGAAGCAAGCTCGTTCTGCATGCTTCCGTCATCGGGAGCCTCTAAAGTAAAGGTAAAGCCCAAGTCTTCTAACCGGTTCGTCAGATTCACTCCTACATCGAAGTTCACCATGCGCGAGCCGCTATCCTCCGAAGCCACCGAAGCGCGTACCCGCTCTGATGCCTTGATATTCAGATTGGGATTCATCAGGTCGCCCGTCCATTCAATGTAGCTCCCGCTTTGGATGTGGAAAGTTTTCAAGGGAATAATGGGCAATTCATATTTCATCTCGCCGCTCATCAAGGAATAACGTCCGTTCAATACCATGTTACCGTCGGGTTGGTATTGGAAAGAGAGGTCTCCCCCTCCCTCTAAGAGCATGTAGTTGCTTCCGTCTTCGTTCAGGTCGACCCGTGCCTGCACCGCCTCGTCAATGTGCAAGGTCATCAACATATCCATGCCTCCCAATGTCACGGGTTTTATCTGAGTTAAATCCACCCGCGCCGTATCGCGGAAATCCACGAAAGTCACCGTCTCGCTCAAGCGGTCTTCCACCGTAAGCGGAGAATCTTTCAGGATATACGTAAAATCGCTGCTCCCCAAGATGTTCATGTTTCCGCGCATGGTCAAAGCATCGGGCGAACCTTTTACCGTCGAAGTGAAATCGACATACAACTTGCCGTACACCAACGATTCCTTCGTCCGCTTGGCATTAATCAATTCGAAATTCCGTGCTATCATGCCTAAATTGACATCTATCGCCTCAAAATTCCCCATATCGACATAACCGTCTACGGTGAAAGGCGTCTCGCCTTCGGTATAAATATTAAACTTCTCGAACTCCAGCCGGTTATCCTTTATCTTTATCGGCCGATGGTCTAAGCGCAAGTTCAACGATGCTTGCGGAACTCCTACCTGTACACTATCAAGGTTTAGTTCTCCAGCCAATAAAGGCGAAGAAGCCGGACCGTTCACTTCCACACTTCCGTCTAAATCACCTTTCAGCGTAGCCAAGCCGGCAGGGATAAAGGCATTGGCGATGTGCAGAGGGAAATGATGTAACCCGACATGCGCTTCTAATTTATCGGAAAGCGTTTCGGTAGCCGACGCATAACTTCCGTCCAAGCTTACCACCTCTACATCATCTATCGTCACATACCCGTTAATGCCATGCGCCCCGTCTTCTTGCGGGAGATAAACCGCCGATACACCCCAATCGCCTAAAGGCTGGCGGTTGTATGCCAAGCTATCCACCCGGATATCCGCCGCAACCTGCATATCGTCTCCGGTCTGCACATAATGGGCTTCCGCATCAATAAGTCCGGCTATATCAGGCATATAAGGCACCACCCTCCGGAACTCACGAATGCTTATCCGATGAAGTTCCAACGTTAAATCCTGACCGCTCAAGGTATCGGAAGGAGAATAGAAAGCCAATCCCGTACGACGGCTATCCGCCAAACGCAGATTCGCATAAATACGTCCGTTATCTTTCAAGAAAATATAATTATCGGGATTCGCCTGAAACGTACGGTATACCAATGTCGGATTGTCGGGAGAAACATGCACACTGATGCCTTCAGGATGCAAACGCGCTTCCAATCCCAACTCTACCCCCTTTTCATATTTGTTACTCAAATAAGAAATGTACGTACGCGCACGCGTAGAGTCAACGCTTCCCCACAAACCAATGCCGAACGCCTCTTGACGCTTGCTTGCCAATGCCCTCACGCCGCTATGGAACAGGAAGCGGGCGGTATCCTGACGGGCATCGAAAAAGATTGTATCCAACCGCAAGCTATCTGTACGTAAGCCATATAACTTCATATCGGCATTCAATCCTTCATCGGGCGAGGTAGACATGCCTACCCTAAACCGGTCGTACCGGAGATGGCTTGCCGCCAAAAGATTTGCTATCGGATTGTCCGAACCTGAAAAGACACGGAGCTGGGCACGAGGAAAGAGCTGCTTCAACACACGCTGGTCTAATGTCTTGGCTTTCCATTGCCGGTCGAATTCTTCCATCAATGCCGTAGCACTCGAAGTCAGACGCTCTATCCCGTCAGGCGAACGGAAAAGGAAAGTCAGGTCGCCCGCATTGACATAGCTCCGGATGGAGTCGGAAGCCATTTCCACTCCGGCATGCAGGTCTTTCGTATGGAAATCGTTTTCCTCTGTTATTAAGTGAATATCGGTCAACGATATCCGTACCCGATGGTTCACCTTCATATCGGTTTGAGCATGGGCTTCTATATGCAACGTAGGGTTCAGTTTATTCTTTACCAATGACAAGGCTTGCAAGTCGAGCCGTTTCACTTGCCCGTCCAAATCCGCTTTTATCTGATGCGGGAGAAGCAAAGCATCCAAGTTTATCGAAGCATCTACCGCATGGTCGGACACCGAAAGCGAAAGCTTTCCTTTCGAACGTGCCAATCTGCCTTCCAATGCCAATCCCGAAAACAAGCGATGCCCGTAACGCAAATGAGACACACTTCCGTCTACCTTCACCCACGTATGGGGAGAAAAGAAATCGAAACCCTTTCCCTCTGCCTGAAGAGCAGCATCGAGACGGTAAAGCGAATCATTCGGAAGGAAAGCATGCAGGTTCAAACTATCAATTGCGATTCGCGCCCGATAACGTTCTTCCATCAGGTCATATCCAGCGGCAAGCGTCACCTTGCCATGCCTCCCTTCGTTCAGACCAATATCTGTTCCAATCCGGTTTCCTTTAAGCGAAGCAAGCCCCTCTAACCGCATACCCCTCGGTATAACAACTCCTCCGGAAAGTGTTTCTACAAAGCCCAAGTCTTCGGTTTCCATAGCAAGATGCAACATTCCGTTCCGCCTTGTACTATCTAACGCAAAAGCAAGTTTTCCATCTGCTTCGGCTCGGAAAGCATTGGGAAGAGCCAAAGAGAACTGGGTTAATTTCAAATCGTTCAGACTCCCGTCTATTCCCGCACGTATCTGAAGCGGACGCGAAGGATACCGTTGTATAAACTCAGCCGGAAGCCCTGTCACTACTTTCAGCAAATCATTCTTACCGATATCAGCCATCAGGCGTGCCCGGATAGCCCCTTCTTTATTGGCATCCATAGCAGCCCAATCCATTGAAGCGTTCAGCTCCAAAGCCGAATCCTGCGTTTTGATGCGGAGTGAAGGCACACTCAAAGTATGCGCATCCGATACCAAACGTCCCTCACCCGAAGTGATTTCCAAACCAGAACGCTCTTTTAATTCAAAAGTACGGATTAATGCCCGTATGTCATTGCCTGCATAGAAAAGGGAATCCATGCCGATATTCAAATCAGTTATCGCTATATGCGAAGGGTCAAGTCCTTCTTCCAAAGGAGGATGAGAACCCGTATCGAACCCGAACCGACCTTCTTCTACTAAGAATGTACGTGCCGAATAAGCCATGCGGTGTAAATCCACATCTCCTTCACGTAAGGCAAGCCGGTTCACGGACACCGTCATAGAGAGTGTGTCTAAGGGCATCTGCAAAGCAAAAGAGACATTTTCAAAATCAATCTTCTGCAACTGGAATTTCCAATAGACCGGTGCCGAAGCGGTTGTGTCTTGTGCTGTCGTATCGGCAAGGCACATCGACAAATGGGCATCTTTCAATGTCAATTGATTCACAATGGCGGTTTCGGGACTCAAATCCACCCCATGCGAAGAGACAAAAAGATTCCCTATCTCGCCCTCTAACTTCATGCCACCGATAAGCCCTGCCGTATTGACCCTCGCATCCGCCAGCTCCAACCCATCCAATTCTATCTGCTTTTTCAATAAGGGGAGAAGTTGCACCTTGGCGGTGAGCCGTCCGGCATCCGCAATCGTATCGCCCTGATTCACCACCAATGTCCGATGCACCACCAAATCAAGCGGAAAGCCCAAGGAAATACGCCCTATCGAAATCTGCATACCCGTAGCTTCCGAAGCATACCGGGTGGCGGTACGCACCAAAAAGTTCTGTATGGGAGGCAAATACACCAACACGCATATCAGAACAAACAGAATAAACGGGGATGCTATGATAATCCCCAACCTGCGAATATTTTTCTTCATACGGACAATCAATCGCTTTTCTGAATGCGAATATAGACAAAATAACCGAAATACATCGCATTTTGATTGATTTGATAACACCAACTAACAGAAAAATCTTTAACTTTGCACTATCACTAACTAAAAACAATACTATATGAAACCAACTCTATTTGTACTTGCCGCTGGAATGGGAAGCCGTTACGGAGGTCTGAAGCAGCTGGACGGACTGGGTCCGAACGGTGAAACAATCATGGATTATTCTATTTACGATGCCATCCGTGGCGGATTCGGGAAACTGGTATTTGTTATCCGTAAAGATTTCGAAAAAGATTTCCGTGATAAAATCATCAGCAAATACGAAAACCACATTCCGGTAGAAGTAGTATTCCAATCTACCGATAAACTCCCGGAAGGATTTACCTGCCCTGCCGACCGTGTAAAACCATGGGGTACCAACCACGCCGTGTTAATGGGTAAAGACGTTATCAATGAACCGTTTGCCGTAATCAATGCCGATGACTTCTACGGACGTGATAGTTTTGCCGTAATCGGGAAATACCTGAGCGAACTTCCTGAAGGAGCAAAGAATCAATATGCCATGGTGGGTTTCCGTGTAGGAAATACATTGAGCGAAAGTGGCACCGTAGCGCGTGGAATCTGCTCTACCGATGAAGAAGGTCATCTGACCACTGTAGTAGAACGCACTGAAATCATGCGTGTTGACGGTACTGTATCGTACAAAGATGAAGAAGGCAAATGGGTAGGCATCGCCGATAACACACCCGTTTCGATGAACATGTGGGGCTTTACACCCGACTATTTCCAATACTCAGAAGAATACTTCAAAGAGTTCTTAAAAGAAAATATCGATAAACCGAAAGCTGAATTCTACATTCCGTTGTTAGTAAACGATTTGGTAAATTCAAAAACCGCTACGGTGAAAGTGCTCGATACTACCTCTCGCTGGTTTGGCGTAACGTATGCTGCCGACCGTCAAGGCGTAGTAGACAAGTTCAAGGCATTGGCAGATAGCGGCGAATATCCTTCTCCGTTGTTCTGATACTCCTTTATTTATCTTGAAACGCAGATTAACACAGATTTCCGCAAATATTCATTTTATCCGCGAGAATCTGCGTTAATCTGCGTTTTTTTAATCACAATGCATAATAAAGGTTAAATATATCTGATTTGTAAACAACATATAGCAATACATGAAATGAATAATCTAATTTTGCAACCTGTAGTTTACAAATTAGATTATTTATATGAACGAAACAAAAGAAACCTTTCGTGAAGTCAACGAAAGCTATACCATTAAAGAAGCTATTGATGAAGCTAAACGATGCCTGAATTGCAAGAACCCTTCCTGCAAGAAAGGATGCCCGATTGAGAATGACATCCCCGACTTCATCCACCAACTCTCTATGGGAAACATGGGGGACGCTATGCGCATCATCAACGAAAAGAGCAATTTGCCCGCCATTTGCGGACGTGTATGCCCTCACGAAAAACAATGCCAAGGACATTGTGTGCTTTATGCCAAAGGAAAAGGCATCCAAATAGGCAAATTGGAACGCTTTATAGCCGACTTTGATACGGAAATGAACCTGATACGTGAAAAACTTCCGCAAAAGACACGTGGTAAAATCGCCGTTATCGGTTCTGGACCCGCCGGACTTACCGTAGCGGGTGACTTGGCACGTCAAGGATTCAATGTCACTATCTTCGAAGGACAAAGCGAAGCGGGCGGTGTCCTGATGTACGGCATTCCTGAATACCGCCTTCCGAAGGCTGTAGTAACAAAGGAAATCAAGAAAATAGAAGCGTTGGGCGTCAATTTCGTCTTGAATTGCCTCGTAGGGAAAGACATTACCGTAGACCAGATGTTTGAACAAGGCTACGATGCTATCTTCATCGGAACAGGAACGGCACTTCCTAAATCATTGGATGTACCCGGAAGCAAATTCCGTGGCATTATCCAATCTTCTTATTTACTCCACATGGTAAGCATCTTTAATCAAAATGTCATCAACCGTGAGGCCGTACCTTTGAAAGAAGGTGACCGGGTAGCGGTTATCGGATGTGGAAATGTAGCAATGGATGCCGCACGCACCTCTATCCGCATGGGAGCCTCTAGCGTAACGGTACTCTATCACCGCACAGAAGCTGATATGAGTGCCATCCCGAGTGAATATCAAGAAGCGGTAAAAGAAGGCGTGAAATTTATGTGGAAAACATCAACCAAAGAATTTTTGGGAAATGAAGAAGGAAAAGTAACAGGCATCCGTGCCGAAACGCCTAAAGGCATCCAAGACCTGCCTTTCGACCGCGTCCTGCTTGCTATTGGCTCACGTCCGGCTAACCGTATCGTATCGACCACAACGGGCATCGATGTAGACGAAACGGGCTATGTTATTGTAAAAGAACGTCCCTACGGCATGACCACACGCAAAGGCGTATTCGCCGGAGGAGATGTAGTCCATCGTCCTCATACCGTAGTATTGGCTATGAAAGCTGCCAAGCAAGTAGCTGCAGGCATTGCGCAATATGTAGATGCGGTAAAACTACTCGAAGAATAATAAATAAAAAAATAAAGAACTAAGAACTAAGAATGAAGAATAAGTGTACATTTACCAATTCTTCATTCTTAGTTCTTCATTCTTCATTTCAAAGTCTTTCTGCTTCGGTCATCCGGTCCTTTGGGGTGAATTACCTTCTCTAAACGTATATCAAATACCAATGTAGAATAAGCAGGAATATCTCCATAGTCAGAAGTGCCATATCCCATAGTATAAGGAATGTAAACTTCCCAATGCTCGCCTTCCTGCATGTGCAACAAAGCGGTAGTCCAACCTGTACGTATACCTTGCTCTCCCACTACAAATTGACGAGGTTCATGAACCATAACATTCCAATCACCACTATAACTTTGGTCAAATACTTCTCCATTTATAAACCAACCACGATAATGCACATTTACAGTATCTGTAGCAAATGGAGTCTTGCCCAATTCAACATCAGACTCCGTTAAGTCTTTTACATACACATAATCCGAATTGGTCAAGGTCAAATCGGTGCCCATTCCGTCATTTTGGATTTTATAGTTCACATAACGATGCCACGTCTCTCCTGCAGGAGGATTAGCAGCCACATTAGCTACAGAGTCGATATAAGCCGCATTGCGCGCTTCCCAATTGGCATACGGATCAGCAACAGGCGTGTCTTCGCTACATGAAGCAAGCCCGCACATCAGTACGAGCATGCTCCAAAAGCACAATATAAAATTCTTCATGCACACATTATATATTATTTATTGCAATGTTTTCAAAAGACTGGTGATGCTAACCTTGTCGGCAATGATGTTGTTCAGGTCGGCAATAGCTACACGCTCCTGTTCCATCGTATCGCGGTTACGCAGGGTCACGCAATTATCTTCCAACGTCTGATGGTCTACCGTCACGCAATACGGAGTACCGATAGCATCCTGACGGCGGTAACGCTTACCGATAGAATCTTTTTCATCATACTGGCAATGGAAATGGAACTTCAGGTCGTCCATAATCTCACGTGCCTTTTCTGGCAGACCGTCTTTCTTCACCAGCGGCATGACGGCAAGTTTCACCGGAGCCAAGGCTGCAGGAAGCTTCAACACCACACGGGTTTCGCCATTCTCCAACTTCTCTTCTTTATACGATGCGCTCATCACGCTCAAGAACATACGGTCGACACCGATAGAGGTCTCGATAACGTACGGAGTATATGACTCGTTGATTTCCGGGTCGAAATACTTGATGCTCTTGCCCGAGAACTTCTCGTGCTGGCTTAAGTCGAAGTTCGTGCGCGAGTGGATACCTTCCACTTCCTTGAATCCGAACGGCATCAAGAACTCGATGTCGGTAGCGGCATTGGCATAGTGAGCCAACTTCTCGTGGTCGTGATAACGGTAATGGTCATCGCCGAAGCCCAATGCCTTGTGCCATTTCAAGCGGATTTCCTTCCATTTCTTAAACCAGTCGAGTTCGGTACCCGGCTTCACAAAGAACTGCATTTCCATCTGTTCGAACTCACGCATACGGAAGATGAACTGGCGTGCCACGATTTCATTACGGAATGCCTTACCTATCTGAGCGATACCAAAGGGGATTTTCATACGTCCCGTCTTCTGCACGTTCAGGTAATTCACGAAGATTCCCTGAGCCGTTTCCGGACGAAGATACACTTTCATTGAGCCATCGGCGGTAGAACCCATTTCGGTAGAGAACATCAGATTAAACTGGCGCACTTCGGTCCAGTTCTTCGTGCCCGAGATAGGGCATACGATTTCCTCGTCCAAGATGATTTGGCGAAGTTCGTTCAAGTCCGGTCCGGCGTTCATCGCCTGCGTATAACGCTCGTGCAGAGCATCGCGTTTCGCCTGATGTTCCAATACACGTGCATTGGTCGAGCGGAACTCTTGCTCGTTGAACGCATCGCCGTATTTCTTTGCGGCTTTTGCCACTTCCTTGTTTATCTTCTCGTCGTACTTTGCGATTTGGTCTTCAATCAACACATCAGCACGATAACGCTTTTTCGAGTCGCGGTTATCAATCAGAGGGTCGTTAAACGCATCCACGTGTCCCGATGCCTTCCAAATGGTAGGGTGCATAAAGATTGCCGAGTCGATGCCCACGATATTTTCGTGCAAGAGCACCATGCTTTGCCACCAGTATTGCTTGATGTTGTTTTTCAGTTCCACACCGTTCTGTCCGTAGTCGTATACGGCTCCTAATCCGTCGTATATCTCACTTGATGGAAATACAAATCCATATTCTTTGCAATGCGAAACCAATTTCTTGAAAACGTCTTCTTGTGCCATTTTGCTTTATCTTTAAATTATTGATTCAATCCATAAAATGCGCACAAAGATACGGATTTATCAGGAAAAAAGAAGCACAAGTCTATTAATTTATGTTTTTCCTTACACTCCTTTATGAGATTGCTGCTTTTTTAACTCATTCAAGCCCCACACAATAATCCCCAAAGCGATTATTCCGAAAAAAGATAAAAACAATATCAGTTCCATAATTCACCTCAACCATATCGCAAATATACGTTTTTGCTTTGAATAAGCAAAATCTTTTCCTATCTATCCTCCAACATTCAACATTTTTTCTAATTTTGCATCAGCATTCCACAACCGTTTATGAAACACGAACACAAAGACAAATATACGCAGATGACCACCGAGCCGGTACATAAGCTCATTGGCTCATTGGCAGTACCCACCATCATCAGCATGCTGGTCACCTCGCTCTATGTAATGATAGACACCTATTTTGTGGGGAAAATCAATACACAAGCCACCGCAGCCGTGGGAATCTCGTTCTCTGTTATGGCAATTATCCAAGCCTTCGGGTTTTTCTTCGGACACGGGTCGGGCAACTTTATCTCTCGCCGCTTGGGAGCACGAGATTATCAAAGTGCCGAAAAAATGGCTGCAACCGGCTTTTTTAGTGCTTTCATTGCCGGATGCCTCATTACGGCATTCGGATTGATATATCTTACGCCTATCTGCATCGGCCTAGGCTCAACGCCCACTATCCTTCCTTATACCGAAACTTACTTAGGAATCATTCTCTTAGGAGCACCTTTTATGGCATCTTCGCTGGTTTTGAATAACCAAATGCGTTTTCAAGGGAATGCCCTTTATGCAATGGTAGGCATCACCGCCGGCACGGTGCTCAATATCGGATTGGCTCCTTTATTGATTTTTGTATTCAACATGGGCATCGCCGGAGCTGCTTGGGCAACGCTTTGCGGGCAAGTGTGCAGTTTTTTCATCCTGCTTTATATGGACAGCCGTGGAGAAAATATCCGTATCCGCTTGCGTAACTTTACTCCTCGCTTTGCTTATTTCCGTGAAATTATTTATGGTGGGAGCCCTTCACTTTGCCGCCAAGGACTAGCAAGCCTTGCAGCCATTTTGCTTAATGTAGCAGCTGGGCGATACGGCGATGCAGCTATTGCGGGCATGTCTATTGTAGGCCGCATTTGCATGTTTATCAATTCCTTTCTCATTGGGTTCGGGCAGGGATTCCAACCTGTATGCGGATATAATTATGGGGCAGGCATTTATTCCCGTGTACGCGAAGGATTCTGGTTTTGCGTCAAGGTGGGTGTTGTCTTCCTCACCCTGTGTTCCATCATAGGCTACATCTATGCGCCCGAAATCGTATCGTGGTTCCGTGAAGACGATGCCGAAGTGATAGCCATCGGCGCACAAGCCCTGCGCTGGCAACTCCTTACTCTGCCTCTCGGTACGTGGGTCATTCTTTGCAACATGCTTTTGCAGACCATCCGCAAGCCCGTCCGTGCCGTATTGCTCGCCTCCGCACGCCAAGGATTGTTCTTTATCCCTGCCATACTTTTGCTTCCTTACTTCTTAGGTCTGCAAGGCGTAGAGATGAGCCAGGCAGCAGCCGACTTTTGTTCGTTCCTTTTTGCCCTGCCTGTAGCCATTCCCGTGCTCCGTTCGCTTCGGAAAGGCCCTGCCACATAAGCTGTACAAATCAACACTATCTCACCACAGGATGACAAAGGGGTGGGTAGGTTTACTTCGTTTTGTGCATGATTGTGGAACAGTTCGCATTGTTGGGGATTTAACAAATTAGGCATATAATTTCGCTACCC
>ENA-OXEE01000377-OXEE01000377.1-human-gut-metagenome-genome-assembly--contig:-NODE-377-length-23849-cov-17.0074_pt1 | contig 23849 bp, 18 predicted proteins | sample MGYA00249824_ERZ652242 | MGnify/ENA primary metagenome ERZ652242 (study PRJEB26925, sample SAMN05826943) | human gut metagenome | biome: ENVO:2100002; feature: ENVO:00000062; material: ENVO:00002003... | reverse complement strand
TGGGAAACGTCCGAGGATGGGATGTAACGGAATGGGGATTTTTTATGCGAATTTAAAAATTTTTTATATTTTTTTTATTGTTTCGTGAATATTTGAACACATTTTGCATATATATTTAGGGATAAAGATATTATCAGGCGTACAGTATCATCCTTTAACAGCGTGAAATCATTATGCGGGATGGTGACGCCAAAAATGAAGGGAGAAACAGAAGAATGCTTGACAAAGTAATTGAAAACAACAGGGTAACTATCATAGGAGAGGTTGTATCAGACTTCACCTACAGCCATGAGGTCTTTGGGGAGGGATTCTACATGGTTGACATCGCGGTAAATCGACTCAGCAACAGCGTGGATATTATCCCGCTTATGGTTTCTGAGAGGCTGGTCGATGTGACGGAGGATTATCGTGGAATGATTATCGAGGCTACAGGGCAGTTCCGTTCCTATAACCGCCACGAGGAGAATCATAACCGTCTTGTTCTTTCCATTTTTGCAAGGGAATTTGCTGTAGCGGAGGAGACACAGGAGGCTACCAATACCAATCAGATATTCCTTGACGGATATATCTGCAAGCCGCCTGTATACAGAAAGACTCCTCTTGGGAGAGAGATTGCGGATATTCTTATCGCAGTCAACCGTCCGTATGGCAAGTCGGACTACATACCTTGCATTGCTTGGGGACGTAACGCAAGATATGCAGCGGGCTTCAAGATTGGTGAACACATCCGTATATGGGGACGCGTTCAGAGCAGAGAGTATACCAAGAAGCTTGATGAGGATACCCAGATTAAGAGAACAGCTTACGAGGTTTCGGTAAGCAAAATTGAGTGTGTTGATGAGGATAATGAACAGGAATAAAAAGCAAGATATGAGTAATGCGTGGCAATGGATTGATAGAATATAGGATTTATATAGGTTACAATTACCTTAGCAAGATATCAGGAGGTAATTTATGGTAACCGCAAAGAATCCTATTTTAACCGGTTTTTATCCGGATCCGTCCATCTGCAGAGCAGGGGATGATTTTTATATTGTTAATTCAAGCTTTGTATATGCACCCGGTGTGCCGATATTCCACAGCAGGGATCTGGCACATTGGGAGCAGGTTGGAAATGTTCTTGACAGGGAAGAACAGCTTCCGGTAGTCGGAAGCGAGATTTCGCGTGGAATATTTGCACCGACAATAAGATACCATGAGGGAACATACTACATGATAACCACCAATGTAAGTCATGGGGGTAATTTTATTGTAACGGCTGACAGACCTGAAGGACCATGGTCCAAACCACATTATCTTGAGAATGCACCGGGAATAGACCCGAGTCTTTTCTTTGATGACGATGGTAAGTGCTACTATTGTGGAACAAGACCGAATCCTGAGGGGGTAAGATATAACGGCGACTGGGAGATATGGGTGCAGGAGCTTGATATTGCGTCCATGAAGCTTGTGGGACAGAGCATGGCAATCTGGAAGGGTGCGGTCAAGGATGTTATCTGGCCTGAAGGACCTCATATTTATAAAATAGGTGAATATTATTACCTTATGCATGCAGAGGGTGGAACAGGTCCTGAGCACAGTATAAGTGTTGCAAGGAGCAAAGAACTGTTTAAGTGGTTTGAGGGGTGTCCGAGAAACCCTATCTTCACACATAGAAATCTTGGAATGGACTATCCTGTTATATATGCAGGACATGGAGACCTTGTTGATGATGGCAAGGGAAACTGGTATGTTGTCATGCTTGCATCAAGACCGTGTATGAAGCACAGCAGTATGGGAAGAGAGACGTTCCTTGCCAAGGTAATATGGGAGAATGGCTGGCCGGTTATTGCATCGGGAGTAGGGCATCTTGAGGATGAAGTTGAAATTCCTCTTGATGAATATCGCTTTCCGAAGGAAGCAGGACTGTCCGATTATATTGATTTCTGGGGCGATGTGCTTGATGACAGACTTGTGGGTATAGGAAAGCGGGATTCGCAGATATACTCACTCACTGAGAGAAAAGGTATGCTGCGCCTTTACAACAGGGAGCAGAAGATAACAGAGCTTACATATCCGTCATATCTTGCACTCAGACAGAAGAGTTATCACTTTGAAATTGAAACAGGTGTTGACTTTACTCCTGAGAATGAAAACGAGACGGCGGGTATTGTCTTATTCCAGAACCATGAGAATAACCTCCGTGTTGAGATTTGCCGCAGAGCAGGTAACAGGCATATCATAATAACAAGCTGCATACACGCAGGTGAATCTGAAGCTGCGGATATCGTACTGCCGGACAACAACAATATTGTCAAGATAAAGTTAAGGTGCGAATCACAGAAGGCAGTTGTGTGGACAGAGGCAGGCGAAGGCTATGTTATGGCTGCGAAGGATATTGACCTGCTTCCGTATACAACAGAGGAAGCAGGCGGATTTGTGGGCTGTACAGTAGGAATGTATGCCTCATCTAATGGAGCTTCAAGCAGCAACCATGCTGACTTTGGATGGTTAAGTATGCAGACCTTATAATTTATTATTGTGATAATAAGTCAATTAATCCGGGAAGATTTCAAGTCAGCATTTTAAAGAAAAGCGTTAAACGAAATGTAAATCAGTTCTCTTGCACATTTATCTGATACGTGATAATATCTACAATATATTGCCACGTTTCAGAGTGGATGTACCAATAATGGCAGGAGGGCTGATTTTTTTGAGCGAATATGTTTTTTTGTTTGACCTTGATGCGACAATCACAAGGACTGAGATATTACCTGAGATAGCGATAAAGATAGATAAACAGCAGCAGATGAGAGAATTGACTGAAAAGACGATGACCGGTGAGATTCCGTTTGACCATAGTTTTTTAGAGAGGGTTAAGCTGCTTTCAGAGATTCCGGTAAGCACCGTGAGAAAGATTATCGCAGATGTGCCGCTGAATGAGAAGCTTGTGGAATTTATCCGTGAGAACCGGGAGCGCTGCTATGTAGTTACCGGAAATCTGGATGTGTGGATTAAGGATCTTATGACGGAGCTTGGAATGGATGGCCATTATTTCTGCTCTAAGGCTGCTGTGGAGAATGATAAGATTGTAAGCGTGGATTACGTGGTTGACAAGGGAGAAGTGGTAAGGGAATTTGGAAATAAGCCGTTTGTCGCTGTCGGAGATGGCAATAATGATGCCCAGATGATAGCTGCTGCTGAGGTGGGAATAGGCTTTGGTGGTGTGAGGAATATTGCACCTGCAGTTTTAAAGTGTGCAACACATGCAACATATTCGGAGGATAGATTATGTCAGTTTCTAAGACAATTGTTATAAGCTGTGCCGGAATGGGTACCAGGCTTGGAATAGGTTCAACCAAGGCACTTATTGATATAGATGGTAAGCCGCTTATTATAAGACAGCTTGAGCTTCTAAAGGATTTTGACGATATCAGGATTGTAGTGGGATACCAGATGGAAAAGGTCATTGAGGTTGTAAATTCATACCGTAAGGATATCCTATTCGTATTTAACCATGATTACAGGAATACCGGAACAGGGGGAAGCTTCTCGCGTGCAATCAAGCATGCGGCAGAGCTTGTTGTGTCACTTGACGGAGACCTTTTGGTTCATCCGGATGACCTTATGCGTGTTTTACATTCAGATAAGGAATGTGTGTGCGGAGCTGTTCCATGTACAGAGGATCCGATGCTTATGAAGACGCTCACACAGAATGGGCAGATATATGGTGTAGGATTTTCAAGAGAAGAGGGTGAGTACGAGTGGACAGGTCTTGCACAGGTAAAGACCGCAAGACTTACTCCGGGAGATCACCATGTATGCGATATGATGGTTCCGCTTCTTCCGCTCCCGATGGAACTTATCAGAACCAAGGAAATTGATACAATGGCAGACTATGAACATGCTGTGGCATGGGTCAAGAGCGGGTATGCTGATTAGACAGTTATATATATGGAGGAACACAGATGCAGGCTGTAATACTTGCTGCCGGAATGGGCAGAAGACTCAAGGAACATACAAAGGACAAGACCAAGTGCATGGTCAATGTGGGAGGTCAGACAATAATCGAGAGGGGACTTAGAATCTTAGATGCTAAGGGTCTGTCCCGGATTGTTATTGTTACAGGTTATAAGAGTGAAGGTCTGACGGAACACGTTAATTCCCTTAAGCTTTCTACGCCGGTTGTATATATAAACAATAGCGAATATGAAAATACAAGTAACCTGTATTCGCTTAATCTCGCAGGAGAGTATCTCAAGGAGGATGACACTCTTGTGATTGAATCGGATATTGTTTATGAAGCTGCTGTGATTGACAGGATATTAGAGTCTGATGAGGAGTGCCTTACATTCGTTTCACGTCCTAAGCCATGGATGGATGGCTCAATTGTGACACTTGATGGGGACAGCTATATCAATGATTTTATAGGAGCCGATAATTTTGCTTTCCAGAATATGGACAGCTATTATAAGACCGTAAGCATGTACAAGCTGTCAAAAAATTACCTTAACAATGTATACCTTCCGCTTCTCGCTGCGTATGTTCAGGCATGGGGAAATAAGACACATTATGAGTCGGCTCTCAAGGTGGTTGCATTCAAGGAGCAGAGAGTATTAAAAGCAATCGTTTTGGAGAATGAGAAGTGGTATGAGATAAATGATATTCAGGATATAGATATTGCAGAGAGCATATTCGCAGAGGGCGATGAGAAGCTTACCAGGTACATGAAGCGTTTCGGCGGCTATTGGAGATATGAGGGAATGTACGATTTCTGTTACCTTGTCAATCCCTTCTTCCCTAATCAGAGATTTATGGACGAGATGAAGGCTAACTTTGAGACACTGATAAGAGAATACCCTTCCGGCATGGCGGTAAACAGTCTTCTTGCCGCGAAATATTTTGAGTTAAGACCTGAGCAGGTGTGTGTAGGAAACGGTACTGCGGAGCTTATTAAGTCCCTTATGGAGAATTTTTCAGGAAATATAGGTCTTATATATCCTACCTTTGAAGAGTATCCGCACAGAAAAAAGAAGGAACAGTTAGTACCGTTCTGGGTAATCAATGAGGATTTCACATATACGGTCGATGACATCATGGATTTCTACAAGGATAAGGATATTCAGGCAATTGTACTTGTAAACCCTGATAATCCGTCTGGACATTTTATAATGAGGGATGATATACTCCGTCTCGAAGAGTGGGCTGCAGGGAGAGGGGTGAACATAATTGTTGATGAGTCATTTGTGGACTTTGCAGACATTCCGGAGCAGACATTGCTCACACAGAGCATCATAGATGAGCATAAGCATCTTATTGTGCTTAAGAGTATTTCCAAGTCCTTCGGAGTTCCGGGGCTTCGCCTTGGTATAATCGCATCGGCAGATTCAGATATGATTGCCGCAATGAAAAAGGATGTCTCTATATGGAATATCAATTCATTTGCGGAATACTATATGCAGATAATTGAAAAGTACAAGACTGACTATGAGGAGGCAATGAGCAGGTTCATGGATGTCAGGAAGCGATATGTTGATAAGCTTACGAAGATTCCGGCACTCAGGGTATTTCCTTCTCAGGCGAATTACATTATGTGTCATCTTGAAAATGGTATGTCATCAAGAAAGCTTGCAGATATAATGCTTAATAAATATAATATTCTTATAAAGGATCTTTCAACCAAGGAAGGACTTAACGGAGGAAATTATATAAGACTGTCCGTTAAGACCGATGAGGAGAATGATGTGGTGGTGAGGGTTCTCAGCGAGCTTTTATAAAATTAACCATTATGATAAGTATGCAATTGTGAAGATCATACCTAATTACGATAAATTATAAAAGGAGGTCTTTCCTATGAAACGGCTGTTATTTATTTTTAATCCATGGTCGGGTAAAGCGCATGTCAAGGACCATCTTTTTGAAATCACAGACGAGTTTGCCAAAGCAGGTTATCTTGTCACGGTCTATCCGACACAGCGTTCAAGAGATTGCTATGAGTATCTGCTGAAGTGCGCGGGTGAATATGATGTGATAGTATGCAGTGGTGGGGATGGGACACTTAATGAAGCGGTTGCAGGTATGATGGACAGCGGGTGTGACAGACCGATGGGCTATATACCGAGTGGAAGCACCAATGATTTTGCGTCAAGTCTTCTTATCCCGAAGATGGTCTCACACGCAGTAAAAAATATCATAGAGGGAACTCCGTATTTGTGTGATGTAGGTTCGTTCAACGGACGCTGGTTCAATTATGTGGCGGCATTTGGAATTTTTACCGAGGTTTCGTATGCTACACCGCAGCAGCTTAAAAACACATTCGGGCATCCGGCATACATCATCGAGAGTGTCAAAAGCTTCGCCAGCCTTAAGTCATACCAGCTTAAGGTGCAGATGGGTGACATGGTTATAGAGGACAAGTTCATATATGGAATGGTCGCTAATTCAAAATCGGTCGGAGGCATGAAGGGACTTACGGGAAAAGAAATTAAGCTTGACGATGGATTATTTGAGGTTATACTTATAAAGGGACCGAAGAATCCCGTTGAATTCCAGACTATGTTTAACGGCTTTATTTTTCAGAATGACAACAGTATGGTAATGCATTTTAAATGCAGTGATATTTCATTCACAAGTGAAGAACAGATACCATGGGTGTTAGACGGTGAGTTCGGTGGGAATCAGACGGATGTAAATATCCGTGTTGAGAACAAAAAGGTCAGATATCTGCTTGCAAAACATCCATAAATGTGGTAGTTTTATGCAGAAAATGAAAAAGAAAAGAGTCTAAATGAAAGAAGGAGGAATCGACATGGCAAATGCTAGAGCAGCTAAGAAGGCAGCAAGGGCAAAGGAAGCCCAGACAAAGGCAGTTGAGGTTAAGGCAGCAGAGGCAGCAACAGAGGTTAAGGCAGAGGAGCCACAGACAGTTGAGGTTAAGGAAGCAGAGGTTAAGTCCGAGGCTCCCGCAGCAGAACCTGTGGCAGAGGTTAAAGAGGCTGATAAGACAGAGGTTAAGGCTGAGGCAGAAGAGGTAAAGCCTGTAAAGAAGGTTGGAAGACCTAAGAAGACCGCGGTTCAGGAAGCTCCTAAGGCAGCAAAGAAGGCTAAGGAAGCTAAGAATGAGGCAGCTAAGGCTGAGGCAGCTAAGGCTGAGGCAGCAGGTGTCAATGTGGTTGTAGAATTCAACGGCACACAGCGCAAGGTTGACGAGATTGTTGATAAGATTAAGAATGAGTGGGTTGCTGCCGGACACAGACTTTCAAGCATCAAGTCACTTGATGTATATATTAAGCCTGAGGATTACACAGCATACTATGTAATTAACGGTAAGGTTACTGGCAAGGTCTGGATGTAAAGTCAGCCTACATAATGATTTTAAAAGCCGTATGGGTTGAAGCCATACGGCTTTTTGCATGAGCTGTTTTATAGCTCATGAGCTGTTTTACAGCTCATAGGCTGTTTTACAGCTCATAGGCTGTTTTACAGCTCATGGGTTGTTTTACAGCGGAGCAAAATTACCTTTTGACTCTCACAGTTTAATATTTATCAGGCATGTTACTGAATAAATTATGTCGGTTTTATATTTAAAATTTCCGTCTTAGCCATTTGGGTGGTTCACAAATGAGATATTTTGCGGTATTATATAATTAGTTTTAGTGTGGTAAAGTTAAAAAAGAGTATTTACATGGGGCGGAGGAACGAAGGATGAAGGTGAAAAGATGGTATACGATTATTCTGTTTGCGGCGGGCTGCATAGCGGTGAACTGCGCAGGAAAATTTATGGCACTTGGACTGCAGCTCCCGCTGTGGCTTGACTCGTTTGGAACAGTGCTTGCTGCGTATGTTTTAGGACCTGTCTGTGGTGCAATGGTTGGCATGACAGGCAATATAATCTATTCGATTGTCAACTCGTGGGACAGTGCTATATATGCCCTTGTGAGTGCGATGGTGGGAGTAACTGTGGGGATTTGTGCCCAAAAAGGATATCTTAAGAGCCTCTTCGGTGCTCTTTCAGTGAGCTTTCTTGTGACTGTTCTTTCAGTCTTTATTTCGGTTCCGCTTAATTTCAGGTTTTCAGGTGGATATACACAGAATATATGGGGCGATGGGATTATTGAGGCTATGAAAAAAATAGGCTTTAATAAATTTTTCAGCTGTTGTATAGGACAATTTTATCTTGATTTCCTTGACAAGGTTATAACGGTGCTTGCCCTGTATCTTGCTGTGAAGCATTATGGAATTTATAAGGAAAAATACCGCGGAAAGAAATTTTTCTTCAGGCAGAAAAATGTATCACGGCTTGTGATAGTGTTTCTGATGAGCAGCATGCTTGCAGGAGCAGCTTTTGCCGGAAGCGTCGGTGCGGATGACTATACATGTGTGGGGACATCGCAGGATGACAGTGCAGATACGGAGAATTATAATGATTATCTTCAAACTATATATGGCAGGGAGAATGGTATTCCCGGAGGATGTGCCAACGATATTGCCCAGACTAACGATGGTGTGCTGTGGTTCGGAACCTACGGAGGGCTTTACAGGTACAATGGAAGCGAATTCAAATGGATGGACGGATATGAATCCGTAAAGACTGTGAACTGCCTTTATAAGGATGAGGAGGGAAGACTGTGGATTGGTACCAATGACAATGGAATATCCATAATAATAAATGATACATTGACGAATGGAATATCCAAGGAGGATGGTCTGGCTGCCGATTCTGTGCGCTGTATAACCCAGAGTACGGACGGAGATTACTATGTCGGAACCACGGGCGAGCTGTCAATCGTTACCCTTGCAGGTGGTCTGTCTGTAAAGAGCACGGTGCATGACATAACATACGCAAGGTGTATTGATGCAGCTTCCAATGGTGATGTTGCCGTTGTCACGGACAAGGGATTGCTTTATCTGCTTAACTGCGGAAGAATAATAAATATGCGCCTTCCCGATGGCACAGACAGTTATACCTGCTGCCGGTACTATGGTGACAGGCTGTATGCAGGAACATCAGAAAACGAAATACATGTCTATTCAACCGATAATGGTGAGCTTGTCTGTGAGAAGAAGGTTGAATGTGGTGATATAAAGAATATAAAATCGCTATGCTTTAGTGAAGACGGCACCATGTTTATCTGTGCGGACAATGGGATAGCATATTTTGCTGCAGATGGAAAATATGAGACAATAAGTGCGGAGACATTTAACAGCTCAATAGATCACATGCTCATTGACTATCAGGGAAATCTCTGGTTTACCTCATCAAGACTCGGAGTTATGAGAATGTGCAAGTCTATCTTTAAAAGATATGATTATGGTGCGGACATGGGGGAGGATGTTGTCAACTCAACAGCTGAAAGAGCGGGCTTAATATACATCGGAACGGACAGTGGGCTTATAATATCTGATAGCTGTTCCGATAAAAATATTTCTAATGCCCTGACGGACAAGCTTGCCGGTGTGCGTATAAGGTGTATATATAATGATGGGCATGACAATCTGTGGATATGTACGTCCGGAAGGGGTATATACATGTCTTCACCGGATGGGGAAATACATGTATATGACAGCGATAATGGGACGAGCGGGAATAAATTCAGAACAATTACAGCACTGTCGGATGGCTCAATGCTCGCCGCCGGGGATGCGGGACTTACCTTTATAAGGGATGGAAGGGTACAGAAAAATATAGGATATTCCGAGGGGATGGAAAATTCTAAGGTACTGTGTGTTCTTGAGAGGGAAGCCGGCGTGTATTTTGCCGGGACGGATGGAAACGGCATAGATGTGATAAAGGACGGTAAGGTGATTGATAATTACGGAAAGGATGACGGACTAAGCTCAGAGGTAATTCTGAGAATGGTTGAGGACAAGTCCGGGATGGGCGTCTTTATAGTGACAAGCAACAATATATGCTATATGGACAGCGAAGGTATCAGAATACTTAACAATTTTCCGTACTACAACAATTATGATATTGTTGAGGGAGATAATGGGGTTCTGTTCGTGTTAAGCTCAGCAGGTATATATATTGTTGACAAGGCGGAGCTGCTAAGCGGAAAAGCCTTGGAGTATAAGCTTCTTGGCAGTGATTCGGGGCTTGTGGAGGCACTGACTCCGAATGCATGGAACCATATTGATGATGACAATAACCTCTATCTTTCGACGGATACAGGAGTTGTGTGTATGAATCTTAATAATTATGAGGTATCGATACGTTCCTACAGAATGCAGATGAAGGCTATAGAGCTTGACGATGTGAGATATATCATTGAAAACGGTGACGATATTCACATCGGAAGCGGTGTGCAGAAGGTTCAGATATTTCCGGAGATAATAAATTATTCAGTCAATACACCTTATGTCAGCGTATACCTTGAGGGCTATGATGAGAAGCCGAGTGTGATGCTGCAGAGCGAACTGTCGGGAGTGATATATACCGGACTTCCGATAGGAACATATACATTTCATCTTGCGGTATTAGACAGCAGGGGAAAAAATGTTGTTGTTGAAAACACATACACATTGATAAAGGATGCGGAAATCTATGACCACTGGTGGTTTATATTCTACATGGTTACAGTGTTTGCAATTGCTGTTGCATATCTTACATGGCTGGTTTTCAGGACCCAGTTCCAGAAAGCACTGAATCTTCAGAGGAAGGAGCTTGAACTGGCGAGAACACAGCTTGAAATGGGAAACGAAACAGTGCTTACAATTGCAAGGACGGTGGATGCGAAGGATGTGAATACAAGCCAGCATTCTGCGCGTGTGGCAGAGTATTCGGTGCTTATAGCGGAGGAGCTGGGCTATGATGAGAAGAGTAAGGAACAGTTAAGAAAGGCGGCTCTGCTTCATGATATTGGCAAGATAGGCATTCCGGACAGAATACTAAACAAGCCGGAAAGACTAACAGATGAGGAATACGCCATTATGAAGTCACATGTGGTAAAGGGAGCTGAGATACTTAAGAGCTTTACCTTGATAGAGCATGTTGAGGAAGGAGCACTCTACCACCACGAAAGATATGACGGCAAGGGATATGTGCATGGGTTAAAGGGCGAGGAGATTCCGTTAAATGCGAGGATTATCGGAATAGCCGATACCTTCGATGCGATGACAGCCAACAGAGTCTACAGAAAGCAGCTTGACATGGACTATGTACTTAATGAACTGGAAAAGGGAAGAGGAACACAGTTTGACCCTGAGCTTGTGGATATTATGCTGCGGCTTATAGCTGACGGAAAAATTGATATCCAAAGTCTGTATGAAAATAAACAAAATGGAGTACAGGGGGAAAGAACATGAAAAAGACATATATTATAACTTTTCTTACATGTGCTGTGTCAATCGCACTGGTACTTATGCTTACAGGTATTTTCAGAAAGGATGCCGACAGCAAGGTGAAGGTAGGATTTATCTATGTAGGTGATGCAAGTACAGGATATACAGGTAATTTCATTGCTGCGCAGAAGGAACTTGAAACACTGTATCAGGACAGGGTGGAGATAATGGCGATGTACAATGTGGCTGAGGGGACTGAGGGGGAGTACCTTCAGGGACTGGTTGATGCAGGCTGTGACATTATTTTTTCCACAAGCTACAATTATGGTATTACAACAAAAGAATTTGCACAGCGGTATCCGGATATTGAATTTTGCATGGCGACCTGCAGCAATGCCAATGAGGAGCCTTATCTTGAGAATTACCACACCTTCATGGGTGCGATATACGAGGGAAGGTATGCATCGGGTGTAGCAGCCGGCATGAAGCTTAAGGAGCTGCTTGACTCAGGGGTGATTACAGCTGAACAGGCGAGAATCGGATATGTAGGTGCATATCCTTATGCCGAGGTTATATCGGGATACACAGCGTTTCTGCTGGGAGTGCGTTCTGTGGTAGAGGATGCAGTGATGACGGTTAAGTATACATATAAATGGAACGATTATCTGCTCGAAAAGAAATATGCAAGAGAGCTTATTGATGAGGGCTGTGTTATTATATCCCAGCATTCCGATACCGCCGGACCTGCCATTGCGTGTGAGGAGACAGATGTAGCTGTTCCGGTGTATCTGATAAGCTACAACGAGAGCATGTCCGACATTGCACCTACAACATACATAACCGGGTGTAAAATCAACTGGAAGCCTTATGTGACAGGTGCTGTGGCTGCTGTCCTTGGCGGTAAATCCATAGAAAAAACGGTGAAGGGACATGTAGTCGGAAATGATATCGGTGCAGGATTTGACCAGGGCTGGGTAGAGATGCTTAAAATAAATGAAGTAGTTGCCGCTAAAGGCACCGCAGAGAAGCTGGAGGAGGTTATAGAGGGCTTTAAGAAAGGGAAAATACAGGTTTTTAAGGGAAATTATATAGGAATCAATGTGGATGACCCGGATGATATATATGATTTGTTGGGTGGATACAGGGAGAATGACAATTGCTCAGCACCTACATTTAAGTATATTTTACAGGATATAATCACGGTAGAGGAGTAGGAAAAGCGTGTATAAGTTTCTCTTGAATTAATGGGATGTTATGATAGAATTATACAAGTAAAAATATATGAGCGGAATGGAGATATTATGTCTGGTTCAACATTTGGTAATATATTTAGAATAAGCACCTGGGGTGAATCCCACGGTAAGGCATTAGGTGTTGTGATTGACGGCTGTCCGGCAGGGCTTGAGCTATGTGAGAATGACATACAGGTATTCCTTGACAGAAGAAAGCCGGGTCAGTCAAGGTATGTTACACAGCGCAGGGAGAGTGACAGTGTCGAGATACTTTCAGGTGTGTTCGAGGGAAAGACAACGGGAACTCCTATTTCACTTATGGTTCGGAATGAGTCACAGCGTTCGGCAGATTACTCAGAGATTGCAGGGTATTACAGACCGGGACATGCAGACTATACCTTTGATGAGAAGTACGGTTTCAGGGATTACAGAGGCGGAGGACGTTCATCAGGCCGTGAGACGATCGGAAGGGTGGCGGCAGGAGCTGTTGCCGTGAAGCTTTTAAGACAGCTGGGCATTGAGCTGTATGCCTATGCAAGCGCCATAGGTGGCATAGCGATGGACAGAGACTCATTTAATCTTGAGGAGAGGGACAATAATCCGTTTGCAATGCCGGATGCCGGGGCAGCGCTCAGGATAAAGAAGTATGCCGACAGGAAGCTTGAAGAGTGTAATTCCATGGGCGGAATCATAGAGTGTGTGGTAAAGAACATGCCGGCAGGAATAGGGGAGCCTGTTTTCGATAAACTGGATGCGAACCTTGCCAAGGCGATTATGTCAATAGGGGCTGTCAAGGGTGTTGAGATTGGTGATGGCTTCGCAGCTGCGGACAGCACAGGACTTGAGAATAATGATGCGTTCAGAATGAAGGATGGACACATTGTAAAGCAGACAAATCATGCCGGAGGAATATTAGGCGGAATGAGCGATGGCTCAGATATTATTCTGAGGGCGGCAGTCAAGCCGACTCCGTCAATTGCAGCCACACAGCATACAGTGAACAAGGCCGGTGAGGAGATTGATATTTCCATACATGGAAGACATGACCCGATGATTGTGCCAAGGGCGGTTGTTGTTGTTGAGGCGATGACGGCGATAACGCTTGTCGATATGCTGTTCATGGGAATGACAAGCAGACTTGACAGAATAGCGGACTTTTATAAAAGATAGTGAATCACAGCATTCAGAATGAAATTGCAGTAAACAGTTTTTGGAGGAAATTTTATAATATGTATGAATTATTGACAACAGATGGAATGGCTAAGAGGGGAACCTTCCACACCGTTCACGGAACAGTGCAGACACCGCTTTTTATGAATGTCGGCACTGCCGCAGCTATAAAGGGAGCTGTTGCTACAACGGATCTTAAGGAGATTGGTACACAGGTGGAGTTATCCAACACCTACCATCTTCATGTAAGACCGGGTGATAAGATTGTAAAGCAGATGGGCGGACTTCACAGGTTTATGAACTGGGACAGACCGATACTCACGGATTCAGGCGGATTTCAGGTATTTTCACTTGCAAGCCTTCGTAAGATTAAGGAGGAGGGTGTATATTTTAACTCTCATATAGATGGAAGAAAGATTTTCATGGGACCGGAGGAGAGCATGCAGATACAGTCGAACCTTGCCTCAACCATCGCGATGGCATTCGATGAGTGTCCTCCACATCCTGCCACAAGAGAGTATATGCAGAATTCCGTTGACAGAACTACAAGATGGCTTCATCGCTGTAAGGCAGAGATGACACGTCTTAACGGTCTGGAGGATACAATCAATAAGCACCAGATGCTGTTTGGCATCAATCAGGGCGGAACCTTTGAGGACATAAGAATAGAGCATGCAAAGGCTATATCGGAGCTTGAACTTGACGGTTATGCACTTGGAGGTCTTGCTGTAGGCGAAAGCCATGCAGATATGTACAATATAATCGAGAAGACCACTCCTTACCTTCCTAAGAATAAGCCGACATATCTTATGGGTGTCGGGACACCGGCTAATATTCTTGAGTCGGTTGACAGAGGTGTTGATTTCTTTGACTGTGTATATCCTTCAAGGAACGGAAGACATGGGCATGTATATACCCACAGGGGAAAGATTAATCTTTTCAATGCGCAGTATGAGCTTGACAATGAGCCTATCGAGGAGGGCTGCGGCTGTCCTGCATGCAGGAATTATAGTAAGGCATATATAAGACATCTTCTCAAGGCGAAGGAGATGCTGGGAATGCGTCTGTGCGTTCTTCACAATCTGTACTTTTACAACCACCTCATGGAGGACATCAGATTGGCTATTGAGGAGCACAGATATGGGGAATTCAAGCGCCGGACTCTTTATGGGCTTCAGGAGCTTGACGGAAATATTTATCTGTAAGGGGATAGGTGGGTATTATGCTGGATTCGACAAAACAGAATGTTGTTAATTCACTGCTTACGCTATTGGACGAGAAACCGATGGATGATATTACCATATCGGAACTCACACAGATGGCTGGAATCTCAAGAATGACCTTTTATAGGAATTATAGCTGCAAGGAGGATATTCTCTCAGAGCACTTCAAGGATGTGCTTAAGCAGTACAAGCTGGATATGGGTGATGAGTTAGGCAAGGGAAATTATTACGACAAGAAGAATATAATTCATTGCTTTCAGTACTTTTTCGAGCAGAGAGAATTTCTTGAATCGGTGATGAAAAGAGGCTTTAACTACATTTTCCTCTCTGAGGTTGACAAGTATGTTATGAAGATATGGTGGAAGCGCGGTGACGGGCAGAAGAAGGCATATTGCCTGCATGCCTTTGCGGGAGCGCTGTATAACCTGTATATAAGCTGGGCGGTGAACGGCTACAAGGAGACGCCGGAGGAGATGGCGGAGCTTCTTGAAGCAATGAGACTGGCAAGATAAAGCCTGGGACAGGGGTCAGACCCCGTGTCCCACATAGTTGGGACACGGGGTCTGACCCCATGTCCCAAGTTTTATATTTCGCGGAAAAGTCCGGCTTTCTTGAGTGCCGGGCGGAGTGCAAGGTACACAACGGAAGCCACGATAACAGCGATGATTGCGTTAACAAGAGTTGTTATTGAGTTAATCTTTGCGAGTGCCTTTGCCAGCTCCTGAGGTGTACCGAGGAGATACGTCTTGTAAAAATAGCCTACAATCGGGTCTGCAACAACATTAAATGCCATACCTGCGATACATGAAACAACAACCGCTACAGGGAGTCTCTTAGCAGGGAAGCCTTCCTTAGCAATCTTGAATACCTTGTGTGCGACAAGACCGACGATAAGGCCAATGCACAGCTTGAGAAGGAAGGTCTTAGGTGCACTTGTAACATAGCCTGTCATAAGGTCTGAGAGTGTCATTCCGACTGCTCCCGCAAGACCACCCCACATACCGCCGAGTAAGAGTGCTGCGAGCACGCAGAACACGTTTCCGAGGTGGAACATTGTCTTTTCGGTTCCTACAGGAATGTCAATCTTTAAGTAGCCTGCTCCGACGTAGCACAGTGCTGCGAGAAGGGCAGCCTCAGCGAGAACAATGATTGGAACATTCTTAGTGTTCTTAGGTGCTGTGAGGGCGGCGATTAAAATTACAATGCCGATTACGACAAGCACAAGACCTATTGCGTAGAGCATATCGGTGGAATTTATTGTTGCTTCGGCTGTTTTTAATGCACCGGCACTTACACTGTCGGCATTTTCCTTATAAGCCTTTATGACGCTTTTTGCATCTGCATAGCTGTCGGACATTCTCTTTGAATATCCGTTGATTCCGAGTACAAGACCTGCGATGAAAATCACCGCGGCGATGATGATACGAACTAATTTAATATTCTTTTTCATAATGTAGGCTCCTTTTAAAGATTATGTTGTGCAGCTGCTGTGCCTGAACTGTGTGGTGTGAGCATCCACAGTACATCCTCAAATGCAACCCCGTCGGTGAGCGGAATATTGTAATTATCGCTTACAGTTATACATTTTTGGATAAAATGTGCTGCGAGGGATACCGAATCCCCAAGGTTGCCGCCACGCACAAGAGAGGCACTTATAATTGCTGAAAATATATCTCCGGTTCCGCATCGGGACGCGCCGCTCTTCTTCATTTTTACCAGCTTATGATTCGCAGAGGCGTTATTGCCGATATCATTTGCAGAGGAGGGGTCATAAACAAAATTTCCTATATAATGCTCCGACTCAATACCTGATATGACAACACCGCCATGTCCGTTTTTCATTCCGGATGACAGGCTTTGTGCCATGGAGGTTAGACATTCATTAAGTGCAGCACCCTTGAGCTTTTTCACAGTCCCATAAGGTGTGTCTGTGAGAAAACAGCACTCAGTCAGGTTGGGTGTGATGATATCGCTGCTTTTTAGAAGCTTCTTCATAAGCCCCAGCATATCCGGGCTGTAGGCAGAGTAGAGCCTTCCGTTGTCTCCCATCACCGGGTCGAGAATGAAGATACCATCCTCTGCAAGAAAATTACCTGCAAATTCAGAGGTAATGCCAATCTGCTCAGGTGATGATAAGTAGCCCGACAATATAGCGTCGAACCTGAGGTTGAGCTTGCTCCATTCGTTCAGATAGCTGCCAAGAGCCGCTGTCATGTCGTGCTTGTAGAAGCTTTCATAAGCTGTATGATTTGAAAAAACGGCAGTGGGTACAGGGCATGCCTGAACGCCCATTGCGGATACGATTGGTATTGATACCGTAAGCGAGCATCTTCCGAAGCCGCAGAAATCATTTATGAGTGCGAGCTTCTTCTGGCTGCCACGGTTAATACCGGATAAATTGTTCACCATGATGAATTCCTTATTATTTATTTTCGATACAAATTAAAATATATTGCTTTTGTATCGTGATACTTCAGCGCTTCAATATACAATAGCATTGTCAGTGGCTTCTTAAAACTGCCAGTTTTGAAAAAAAAGACCATACCAGTTGTGGAGAAAGCCATAAAAAATAGTAAATTAGTTTTACACGCTTGCTTTTTACCACATTAAAGTATTGACTTATTGATATGAATGAGTTAGAATTCACTTTAACATCTTGTGAATATTTTATCATTATACATTATGTTCCACGAAGTGTTGTGACAATTCAGCGGTTGAATATTTGATTCAAGGAAATAAGCTGACATATTGTTTTAATGTTAAACATACAGATTTTATAACCGGTATATTATAACCGGAGTAATGAGTGTCATATAAACAGGGTGTAAAAAATACAATGCGCCATATAAGGTGACTATAGGAGGCAATGATATGGGAAGAGTTTATAATTTTTCTGCCGGCCCTGCCGTATTACCGGAAGAGGTCTTGAGAGAAGCCGCTGATGAGATGCTTGACTACAAGGGAACGGGAATGTCCGTTATGGAGATGAGTCACCGATCTAAGGCTTACGAGACTATTATTAAGGAAGCAGAAGCAGATATCAGGGAGCTTATGGATATTCCTGACAACTATAAGGTACTATTTTTACAGGGCGGAGCCTCACAGCAGTTCGCCATGATTCCTATGAATCTTATGAAAAACAAGAAGGCAGCTTACATTGTGACAGGACAGTGGGCTAAGAAGGCATATCAGGAGGCGAAGCTCTACGGCGAGGCTGTAGAGGTGGCTTCATCTGCAGATAAGACCTTCTCCTACATACCGGACTGCTCAGACCTTGATATTCCTGAGGATGCCGACTATGTATATATCTGTGAGAACAACACAATCTATGGAACCAAGTTCAAGGAGCTTCCTAACACTAAGGGACACACACTTGTAGCTGATGTATCCTCATGCTTCTTATCGGAGCCTGTGGATGTCACAAAGTACGGCGTTATCTACGGCGGAGTTCAGAAGAATATCGGACCTGCCGGAGTAGTGATTGTCATTATAAGAGAGGACCTTATAACAGAGGATGTGCTTCCGGGTACACCTACAATGTTAAGATATAAGATACATGCGGACAATGGTTCGCTTTATAACACACCTCCTGCTTACGGAATCTACATCTGCGGAAAGGTATTCAAGTGGTTAAAGAAGCAGGGCGGCTTAGCAGCAATGAAGGAGCGCAACGAGAAGAAGGCTAAGATTCTCTATGATTTTCTTGACCAGAGCAAGCTCTTTAAGGGAACAGTAGTTCCAAAGGATCGTTCACTTATGAATGTTCCATTTGTAACGGGCAATGAGGAGCTTGATGCCAAGTTCGTCAAGGAGGCAGCGGCAGCGGGCTTTGTAAACCTCAAGGGGCACAGAACTGTCGGCGGCATGAGAGCAAGCATCTACAACGCAATGCCGATTGAGGGTGTTGAAAAGCTTGTCGAGTTCATGAAAAAATTCGAGGAGGAGAATGCATAATGGTAAAGGTTAATTGTCTTAACAAGATTTCCAAGGCGGGAATGAAGCTTTTTTCAGATAAGTATGAGATAGTTGATGATTTTGCACAGGCGGATGCAGCACTTGTAAGAAGCGCTGCTATGCATGACATGGAGCTTCCTGAGGGGCTTCTTGCCATAGCAAGAGCCGGAGCAGGAACTAACAACATTCCTCTTGACAAATGTGCAGCCAAGGGTGTGGTTGTCTTTAACACACCGGGAGCTAATGCAAACGGTGTTAAGGAGCTTGTGCTTGCCGGACTCTTCATGGCTTCGCGTGACCTCGCAGGCGGCATGAAATGGGTCGAGGATAATAAGACGGATGAGAATATAGGAAAGACAATGGAGAAGGCTAAAGCAGCCTTCGCCGGAAATGAGATTAAGGGCAGGAAGCTTGGAGTAATCGGTCTTGGTGCTATCGGTGTCCTTGTGGCTGATGCTGCAATCGCCCTTGGCATGGAGGTGTACGGCTGTGACCCATTCCTCTCAGTTGAGCATGCGCTCAACCTTTCCGGTGAGGTTAAGCTTGTAAAGACGAGGGATGAGATATTCGAGCAGTGCGATTATATAACAGTCCATGTTCCTCTTCTTGATGATACGAAGGGCATGATTAACAGCCTCACGGTCGAGAAGATGAAGGACGGAGTTGTCATCCTGAACTTCGCGCGTGACCTGCTTGTAAATGATGACGCTATTCTGTCAGGTATCGCCTCAGGCAAGATTGCCCGCTATGTGACAGACTTCCCTACAGCAAAGCTTGCAGGACAGCCGAAGGTGGTTGCATTCCCTCATCTTGGAGCGTCAACGGAGGAGTCCGAGGACAACTGTGCTGCGATGGCAGTTCGTGAGCTCATGGATTATATTGAGAACGGAAATATCAAGAATTCCGTCAACTATCCTGCATGTGACATGGGCGTATGCAGGAGCACGGCAAGAATACTTATAAATCACAAAAATATTCCTGCGATGATAAGCAGCTTTACGACCATAGTAGGTGAGGCGGGCATCAACATCGACAACATGCTCAATAAGAGCAAGGGTGATTACGCATACACCATGTTCGATGTATCAGATATTCCTTCACAGGAGCTTATTGATAAGATGAACGCGATGGATGGAGTTGTCAAGGTAAGAGTAATATAGAATAACCGGGATAAGTCACAAGAAGAGAGTATATAGCACAGAGATGTGATGTTGCTCTCTTTTTTTGTTGAATTATTCACAGCCACCACATAGCAAGCCACAGACCATCCACTTGCAGGCTCGTGTATGTCGCCGTTACACGGCTTTCGTCTGAGGCTATGTGGTGGGTAGGTTAATAAATAATTCGGGCTGAACTATAAAAATCGCTTGATATTTAAACATATAGATGCTACTATATAGTTCTAATGTGCGAAATGAATATAAGTTCGTGATAATATACAGGCTTGTGTAGATGGGAGAAATATATCGAATGTGCGATTCGGATAAGGGGTATTTCGTCTGGCTGCTAAAGTATGAACGTGAAAGACGCAGCCTGTCTGTTAATGATATATGTGAAGGAATATGCAGCAAGGGAATATATAATAAGCTGGAGAACGGAGGCACTTCAGGCAGTACGCATCTTATCAGGACTCTTTTTCAAAGGGTGGGTATCAATGCTGACAGATGCGGGATATATCTGAAGCTCGATGAGTTTCGCGAGCTGTCTGACAGGCTGAATATACTTGAAGGACTGCATTCAGGAGATGTATGTGCAGCTAAGAAGCTGCTGGAGATATATGAAGTACAATATGGTAATAATTGTTTTTCAGCACAATTTTGTACATATATGAGAGCAAGACTTGCACAGCTTGAGGGTGATGATGAGAGCGCAATACTATTGTATAATCGTGCACTTAAGGCTACCATGCCTGACTATGATAATATAAAGGTTGTCAAATGCATCTCGGTGTATGAGGCATTTATGATGCTTAATATAGCAGGACTGGAATATAAGCGGGGGCATATAGCTAAGGCGGAGGAGATATATGCCACTTTGCTGGATTATTGCCACAGCAGCAATGCTGAGAGCTGGAATATGGCATGCATATATCCGAAGGCGGTGTGCGGAATGCTGGATATCATAGCTTCAGGCAGGGCACACCGGGAGGAATACAGTAGGATGTATCAGCATGCTCTGGCGGCTCTGTCAGTGCTTAAGGAGACCTCAAGGCTGCATTATATAAGACCATTGTTAAGATATATGCTTGTGCTTGCACAGGATAATGACAAGTGCAGGCTTGAGGAATATGAGGAATTACTTGAAGGCTGTGAACATTTCTTCAAAATGCAGGGACATGACTATGAACTGTTCGAGTGGTATCCATACTACATCGACTGCGGCTTCTGTCTTGTCAACGACCTTATTAATGAGCGCAGAATCATGCATGGCATGACAATAGAGGAGCTTGCAGGAACGGACTGCAGTGCAAGAAATCTCCAGAGAATAATAATGAAGCAGGTCTCCCCAAGCTTCAGGACATCCAGAATGCTGCTTGACAAGCTCGGACTCAAGGGTGCACTTAGAAGTGATGTGATTGTGGCGGATAATATCAGGGCATATAAGCTGTGGGATGAATTTGGCGAGTGCTTTGTATTAAGAGATTATGAAAAGGCTGAGGATATCTACACACAGATGTGTAAAAATCTAAATGCTGCATTGGAAATTAATAAAATGACTATGTCATTCATGAGAATAAAGCTCGATATGGTTGAGGGAGACATTGACTTCTCAAAGGCTGCCGGACTGCTCAAGGAACTGTTACCGTTTCCGATAGAAGCAGCGGGAAAATACAGGATATTAACTAAAATAGAAGAGATTATTATTCTTCACTATTATTACTGTCTTGATAAGCTTCATTTGTATGACGAACAGCCGGCATTTGATAAGTTCATGAATAAATATATCGGTGATGACTTGTCAAATAAATTGAATGCGTCAATGTATGAGAGCGCTATCATGCATTATTCTAATTATTTAGGTAATGCCGGCAATTATGATATGTCAGACATATATGCAAGTGAGGGAATTAAGGTAGAAATTGAGTGTGAAAGGATGCACCCTTTATCCACATTACTCTATTGTATAGCGTGGAATAATGAGCGGCGTGGCAAAGTTTCTAAAATGGATTTGGACTTTTGCAGGATGGCATATATCATGGCACGATACAAGGGAAATACAAATAGAATGGCTTTTTATGCAAAATGGATAAAAAGCCATGATAAAAAACAAGAGTAAATATATGACTATTTCTGTGTAATAATGACATTGTCATCATCAGAAAGTTCAGTGATGACAGGTTTAGCATTTCCATTTGCTTTCGCATACATATTATGTGCGGGTGGGAGCAAATCGGATAACAGAACAAGTGAAGTGATTAGGACAAATATTATTTTATTAAGTTTCATAGTGGTAAATCCTCCTGTTTTCTTTTGATAAGATTAAGTATATATGGCAGAAATTTATTAGCCATGACATATGATGAAATTAATTTGTATCATGATATGTCATGGTGCAATCAAAAAGAAGGGGGTAGAATATTCGTAACCATTAATGGTGGTGCCTTGATGCGCAACATGGCAAAATTGTAACAGCTGTCACATTTAATTCACAGAGAAAGAGAGGATTGTTTTATGAAGAATTATTTATTCAAGATTTGTTCAATGTGCATGGTATTGTTGGTTGCTTTTTCTCATCTCTTTATTGAAAATGTATGTGCAGAGGAATTGGGAGGAGAGAAAAAAGAAACAAAGGGGTGCGGAGAAGTATGGTCCGAAGATTATGTAGATGGTTGGACACTTAAATGGGATACGGGATATTTTTTTGACACTTTACTTGAAGCAAAAAATGATGAGTATGATATAAAATATTCATATGACTCAGAGTGCAATAGGGTATCTAAAAGTGTTAATGGTGTATTAACACAGTATTGCTATGAAGATGGGCGGCTGGTCTCAGAAAATAAAGATGGTGATGTCGTAAAATATATATATTCTAGTAAAAATGGTACAGTAATGTTGGATGGATTTGAGTATTCAGGAAAAAAGTATGAATATGTATATGATGGAATGATAATAGAAGGCATCCAATATGATAATGAAAGAGTTGTGGAATATGAATATTTTAATGATATTATAAATAAAGTATATTCCGTAGATAATCATGGTAATAGGGTTGATAAAAGCAACGATTTAAGCTTTATTGGAAATGTTAATTCATTTAGGTATGCTGGTAATTTATATGAAAACGAGACAGGCTGGTTTTTTGACGGAAGATATTACATACCAGAACTCGGACGTTTTGTAGATGGTATTAGTGCTGAAACAGCACAATTATTCTATGATGAATACCCTGAATGGGAGGTTACATCCAAAATATACACAGAGGGCAGAAATATATTTAATACCAAGACAAGGGCGGTGGGGCTTTCTGATCAAACCATAGTAGCTAGAGTTATCATGCTAGAGTCTTCTACATATAGCCAAGATCAAGAGTGTGTTGCATGGATAATACAAAATAGGATAGATTCTCAAAATAGTGATTTTTGTACTGTAAACGATGCTGTAAGTGTTGTAAGCCAAACTATAGGAGGTGAAAGGCAATTTTCTACTTATGGAAGCGATGAGTATAATAGTTTTAGTTCATATGCTTCTAAGCCACAGTGGGTATATGCAAATGAATTAGCTGCAATTTTATTAGACGCCAATCGTACTTTACCAACGGGATTGTACTATGGAGTAGTTAATAAACTTTATTTTTCAAGTGTAAAGAGTATACTAGAAAATACATATGCAGATGGAAACAAAATAATTGGCAACGGAGTAAGCTATTATGATTGTTGGATGGTTCCATTAGGCAATATTAATACTACAACATATAAGACTGATTTAAATCCATATAGGGATGGTGGATATAATGTGTTCTGCCTGTCTCTTATACACATCTCCGAGCCCACGAGACGGAGCTACATCTC
>ENA-OXEE01000375-OXEE01000375.1-human-gut-metagenome-genome-assembly--contig:-NODE-375-length-24025-cov-22.2032_pt1 | contig 24025 bp, 20 predicted proteins | sample MGYA00249824_ERZ652242 | MGnify/ENA primary metagenome ERZ652242 (study PRJEB26925, sample SAMN05826943) | human gut metagenome | biome: ENVO:2100002; feature: ENVO:00000062; material: ENVO:00002003... | reverse complement strand
GATTTTCGCAGATTCACGCAGATTTAATTTATAATTAAAAAGTTAATCTGCGAAAATCTGCGTGAATCTGCGTTTTAAACAAACACATTAAATAATTCATTTAATCTGTGTAATCTGTGGTGAAAACAAATCAGCTGGCGACTAACATCAGCCCGATGCCCCGCACGGTTTTTATTTCGATGTCCGCATCGGAGTCGAAGTGTTTGCGGAGCTTGTTGATGAATACGTCGAGGCTGCGCGAGGCGAAGAAATCGTCTTCCGTGTCCCAAAAGCGGCTCAGGATGGCTTCGCGGCGCACCACTTCGTTCTTGTTTTCGGCAAGCAATTGCAGTATCTGCGCTTCCCGTTGGGTCAGCACTTGCGTCTTTCCGCTTGTGTCGTCGCGCAAGGTAGCATGGGCAGCATCGAGGGTGTAATGCCCTATTTTAAGATGTCCGGTTTCCGTGCGGATTTTCTCTCCGTTCTTCATTTTGAGGATAGCATGGATGTGGGCGTCCAGTTCGTCGGGCACGTAGGGCTTCTTGACATAATTGTTTACACCGAACTCGTATCCTTTCCGCACGTCTTTGGGCGAAGTCAGTGCCGAAGCAAACAGGATAGGCGTGTCTCCATCGGTTTCGCGGATGCGTTTCACCATTTCGAAGCCGTCCATTTCGGGCATGTCGATATCGCTGATGATGATGTCGGGGCGGCACCGTTCCCATGCCGCTAATCCTTCTTTGCCGTTGGAAGCGGTGCTTACTTCGTATCCGCCTATCAGGTCTTGCAGCCCGCTCTGCACGATGTAGCACAGGTTGGGGTCGTCTTCCACTAATAAAAGTTTTATCATAAGCAGTCGTGTTTTGATTGAACACAGAGACGCAAAGGCACAGAGTTTTTCAATTTGCTAATAAATAATGTGTTCGTCGTGACGGAAAAAAATATTCTCCGTGCCTCTGTGTCTCTGTGTTCAATTTATATCCCTAATTTCTCCTTCAGCGTTTTCGGAAGCGCATCCTTGTGCACTAAAATGTAGATGGTTTTGGCACGGACGTAGCTTTCCGACATGTTCAGGTAGCCTCCGAAGTCATTGCTATCGGCAGCCCACGAGTTTTTGGTGATGTAATATTTCGTGCCGTTCTGGTCGGTGGCTATGCCGGTGATGTGCATCAGGTGGTCATCGGTAGTCTTTCCGGCTTCATAGCCTTGCTGGCGAATTTCGGGAGTCACCTTCACTTCGGGATAGGGATGCTCGAAGCGGAATACTTCGGCAAGGCGTTCGGTGTCGTTCAGTTGTCCCCAATGGGCACGGTCGCTGTCCTTATAGAGGTCATCGCTTTTCACATCGGGGTTGATAGCCACCCCATTCAGATACGCGAAGCCTTTTTCGCTTACATCGCCGTCCCAGCACAAGGTATATCCGCTTTTCAAGGCTCCGTCCATCACATTAATCAGTTCGTCGAGCGGAAGGTTGTACATCTGGCTATGCTCCCAGTTGTCGGGGATTTCCACTTCGAACGGCTTGTAATACGGCTTGTGCGTGAAGCTGGTCAGGGGAATGTAGTCATCGGTATCGATACCGAGGCTTTCGGCAAAGCTTGTGGGCGTGTATTCCTTGCCTTTATAGGTGAAGGTTTCGGGCACCTTGCCGAAATAGATATCGAAGAGGCTGTTGGTAAGCTCTTGGTATTGCTTGCTGTTCTTTTTCTGCTTTACGGCTTCGGCGGAGATGGCTTCCACGTATCCGGCAAGCTCCGAATGATTGTGTACGGGCGAATCGTAATTGATGCCGGTATAGGCTTCTTCGGGAACGATGCCTACTTGGTTGAATGCCGTTATCCAGCTGGCGGTGATGCTTCCTTGGGTTACGTTTCCCTTGCCGTGGCGCAAGAGGTTGTCCGCCATTTGGTTCAGGTATTTCTGGCGTACGATGAACATTTCCGAGAGGTCGTATTCGCCTTTGCCTTGGCGCAATAGTTCCGATTCGATGAATGAAGTGGTGGCAAAGCACCAGCATGTTCCGCTCACCGCCTGGTCTTTCACCGGTGTGGCTTTTTGTTGTACTACGGTGGTGAATTGGTATCCGTTTTCAGATTGGGCTGTTCCGCTCAACGGAATGAAGAAAAGGGCAGCCAGTGTAAAATAGTTCAATTTCATAAACTTCTGTTTTTTGTATTTCTTGCCTCAAAAGTACGAAAAAGGTTTATACAAGGCAAATATGCATACGTTTTTTAATTGTCGGATACAGTCATTTTATTTCATAACCAAACAGATTCCAAACAGATTTGAAACGGCTCCGAACATGCTTCCTTTTTCTTGTCTTCTGGTTTATTTTTGCATTGTCAATCAAAGTCAAGCGTTCTATGACATATTGTAACACCGGTTCTGCCTTCATTTTACCAAATCTGTGTAATCTGCGGTGGAAGAATGAATCACTTTATCTAGATTTGTGTTACCTTTGTAGGCAAATAACTAAACAAATAGAACTATGAAACAGAGATTATTGATGTTTGTAATGGGATGTCTGATGACGCTTTCTGCTTGGTCGCAAGAGACTGTAGCGGTGAATACGGGGAACATTGTTTCTCCCGAACTGAATGAAACAGAACGGACGGTTACTTTTCGTATGTTTGCTCCAAAGGCAGAGGAAGTGACGGTAGAGGCGGATTTCTTCGGACGGACGAAGATGCAGACTCCGTTGGGAACGGTGGAAGTGCCTGAACGCAAGGCGATGACGCGCGATACTACGGGCGTGTGGAGCTTGACCGTGGAGATGCCCAATCCCGAACTGCATACGTATTGCTTTTACGTGGACGGGATGCGGATGGTGGATCCAAACAATGTGTATATGATTCGTGATATCGCGACCTATACGAACTATTTCTTGGTAGACGGCGAATTGTCGGCAAATTATTTCGTGCGTGAAGTGCCTCACGGAACGGTATCGAAGGTGTGGTATCCCAGTCCGAATCTCGGAATGGAACGCCGTCGGATGACGGTCTATACTCCTGCGGGTTATGAAGACGGTACGGAGCGTTATCCTGTATTGTATTTGCTTCACGGAGCGGGAGGTGACGAGAACGCATGGAGCGAATTAGGGCGTGCGGTACAGATATTGGACAACCTGATTGCGCAAGGCAAGGCGAAACCGATGATTGTGGTGATGCCAAACGGTAATGGGGCGCAAGAAGCGGCTCCGGGCGAATATCCTAACAGCATGTATAAGCCTTCGTTTATGAATCCGAAGACGATGGAAGGTTCGTTTGAAGTGGCGTTCTCCGATATTATGGAGTATGTGAAGTCGCATTATCGCACCATAGACGATAAGGCACACCGTGCCATAGCGGGCTTATCGATGGGAGGTTTCCATTCGTTGTATATTTCGGCAAACAATCCGGGTTGGTTCGATTACGTGGGCTTGTTCTCTGCAGCTATTAACCGCGAGGCAAAGGGCGAAAATAGTTTCATTTACGCCGATTTGGAGACAAAGCTCGCCAGCCAGTTTTCCGAATCTCCGAAGTTGTATTTCATCGGTATCGGTACAGCCGATTTTCTGTATCAAGACAATGTAAATTATCGGAAGCTCTTAGACCAACATGGCTATCAGTATGAGTATATGGAGACCGATGGCGGTCATATCTGGAGCAACTGGCGCAAGTACTTGAATCATTTCTTGCCGGAACTGTTTAAGTGATGTTTTCACCACAGATTACACAGATTTAAACAATTAATTTTCTACGTCAATTTATATTTCAGGTAATCAATTATTTTAATCTGTGTAATCTGTGGTGAAAAAGCCGGATATCACACGCTGTCGGGATTGACATATCCGTGCATGACAGCGTAGATAGCGAGGGCAGACACCGACTTGATGCCCAACTTCTCGGTGATGTTCTTACGGTGCGAGATGACTGTAGTCAGGCTGATGTTTAGCCGTTCGGCTATCTCCTTATTAATATATCCTTTGGTTACCAATACCAATACTTCGATTTCGCGGGGCGAGAGGTCGTGCTCTGTGTTGGATACAGCGGGATGTGCGTTCGGTCTGTGTCCGTAACGGCGCAGGCTGACAATGGTTTTCACCAACCGGTCTTGGGGCAAGGTGCAATCCAGTGTAGGCACACCGTTCAGTTGAGGCTGTTCGCCGGAGGAAAGCACGATAGTTTTCGGCTTTCGTTCTAAGAAAAAAGCCGTATGTGCGAAATAGATTTGCGCCGACACGAAGTAATGGGCATACATATCGGGCGTGTCGTCCGTCAGTTGTCCGAAAGAAGCGAATGTGCGGATGACTGCATCAGGAATCAGTTCTTCGATAATCGTTCGCAGTCCGAGCGCAGCCAGCGTATTCTGTTCGATGATGGCAATTTCTGGTGTGTGTGGCATAATTATTATTTGTTTTTTCACCACAGATTACACAGATTTTATAAATTAAAAGTTGATGACGAAAAATGTATGTTTATCATTATAAATTATTTTAATCTGTGTAATCTGTGGTGATATTAAATGGTGAGTTTGAAGTATTCCGCGACCGCTTCGGCACACCGCTCTCCGTCGATGCCTGCCGAGACGATTCCTCCGGCATATCCGGCTCCTTCGCCGCAGGGGAAGAGTCCTTTCACTTCTACGTGTTGGAGTGTTTCGGCATTGCGGGTGATGCGGACGGGAGCTGAAGTGCGGGTCTCTACAGCTATCATTACAGCATCGTTGGTAAGGAAGCCGCGTGAACTTTTGCCGAACGCCTGAAAACCTTGGCTCAGGCGGTCGCCGATGAACTTCGGCATCCAGAAATGGAGCGGAGAGGAGATTAGTCCGGGACTGTATGAGGAGGGAGGCAGGTCGTAGCTCAGCTTCTTGCGGGTGAAGTCCGCCATCCGTTGCGCAGGAGCCGTTTGGCGCATATTCCCTTGTTGCCAGCAGATTTGTTCTAATTTCTCTTGGAATCGCATCATCGCTAACGGATGAACGTTTCCTTCCTCTGTCTTTGCTTGCGCTATCAAGGCTTCGGTTTGGGCTTCGGCAGAGTCAGGATAGGCTTCGCAGGCTTGAAGTTGCAGGTCGGGATGTGCGAGGTCTTCAGTGCGGAGTTCCACCACCATGCCCGAGTTGCTCCATTTCGTTCCGCGGTTGCTGGGGCTCATTCCGTTTACCACAATCTGATGCGGACCGCTTGCAGCCGGAACCACAAAACCTCCGGGGCACATACAGAAGCTGTACACGCCGCGTCCGTCCACTTGCTGCACGAAGCTATATTCCGCTGCAGGCAGGTATTTGCCCCGTCCCGCTTTATTGTGGTATTGGATTTGGTCTATTAGCATCGAAGGATGTTCCAGCCGTACACCTACAGCAATGCCTTTCGGTTCGATATATACCCCGTTGGCATACAGCCAGCGGTAGACATCGCGTGCCGAGTGTCCCGTGGCAAGGATGACCGGTCCGCAGAATGTCTTGCCCGTGTTCGTATCGATGCCGGTTACTTGCCCGTGTTCGATGATAAGCGCATCCATCCGTGTCTGGAAATGTACTTCTCCGCCACAGGCAAGGATGGTGTTCCGCATGTTTTCGATGACGCGGGGAAGTTTGTCTGTTCCGATATGCGGATGTGCGTCTATCAGGATGGAGGTGTCTGCTCCGTGTTGGCAAAACACGTTTAAGATTTTCTCCACATTGCCCCGTTTCTTGCTTCGGGTGTAGAGCTTTCCGTCCGAGTATGCGCCTGCTCCTCCTTCGCCGAAACTGTAATTCGATTCGGCGTCTACTTTGTGTTCGCGGCTGATGCGTGCCAAATCCTCTTTCCGCTCGCGCACATTTTTCCCTCGTTCCACTACGATGGGGCGCAATCCTAATTCGATGAGTTTCAGCGAGGCGAAGAGTCCGCCCGGTCCTGCACCTACCACAATGACCGCAGGTTTGTCCGATACATCGCGGTATTCGGTGAAGGTGAAAGCCTCTTCTTCGGGCAGTTCGTTGATGAACACCCTTACTTTCAGATTGACGAAAATGGTGCGTTGGCGTGCGTCGATGCTTCGTTTCAGAATGCGTATTGCCTTGATGGTCCGTACGTCCAGCCCTTTTTCCCGGCTGATGTATTGCTTGATGCTGTCATTGCTTGCCGCTTGCTCCGGCAGAAGCCGTAATTGATATTCCTGTATCATAAGTTCTATTTGTTTTTAGGGTTTCACCACAGATTACACAGATTAATTTTATTTTACATATCGTTTGATTCCGTGCTGCAGATTTGCAGTGTTGAAATTTATTAATAATCCAATGGTTATGTTGGCTAATTTCATATATGTTAGTAATTGTGCTGTATGTATAGGCTGTAAATAATCTACAGCTTTCAGTTCAAGTATGATTTTGTTTTCTACTAAGACATCTATTTTGTAGGCATTGGGCAAAATAATGTCATTATATTTGATGTCTAACCATTTTTGCCTTTCATAATGAAGGTTTTGTTTTTCCAATTCGTAGCACAAACACGTTTCATAGGTGCTTTCCAATAATCCGGGACCTAATGTCTGATGTACACGGAAAGCACATCCGATGATATTATAAGAAAGTTGATTTAATTCCATTGTTGCCATAAATAAATGAGAATTTGTCTTTTCCTATATGAACGTCTTCATTTACGAATGTTCAATTTGCAAAGTAAAATAATAATTTTTTTAATCTGTGTAATCTGTGGTGAAAACTGTGGTGAGAAAAAATCATCCGAAGAGTTCCCGGAAGGCTTCTTCTACTTTCCGCACCGGCACTAACTCGATATGGATTTTGCTCCGGTTCAGACCTTGCAGATTATGTTTCGGGATGAGCATACGCTTGAAACCTAGCTTTTCCGCCTCGCCGATGCGTTGTTCGATGCGGTTCACGGGGCGGATTTCACCGCTCAGTCCTACTTCGCCCGCCATGCAGACACCTGTTTCTATCTCTGTGTCCATGTTGCTCGAAAGGATGGCGCTGATGACCGCTAAGTCGATGGCTGGGTCGTTTACTTTCAGACCGCCGGCGATGTTGAGGAACACGTCTTTCTGTGCCAACTTGAATCCCACACGCTTTTCCAGTACGGCGAGCAGCATGTTCATACGGCGCAAGTCGAAACCTGTGGCAGAGCGTTGGGGCATACCGTAAGCGGCGGTGCTCACCAATGCCTGCACTTCGATGAGGAACGGACGGATGCCTTCTACCGCGCAGGCGATGGCAACTCCGCTCATACCCTCGTGGTCTTGTGTCAGGAGTAGTTCCGAAGGGTTGCTCACTTGGCGCAGTCCGTCTTGGCGCATTTCGTAGATGCCTAATTCGGCGGTGCTCCCGAAACGGTTCTTGATGCTCCGCAAGATGCGGTACATATAGTGCTGGTCGCCCTCGAATTGCAACACCGTGTCTACGATGTGCTCTAATACTTTCGGTCCGGCTATGCTTCCCTCCTTATTAATATGTCCGATAAGGATGACGGGGGTGCCGGTCTCTTTGGCAAACTTCAGGATGGCGGCTGAACATTCGCGCACTTGCACAATGCTTCCGGGTGAGGAGTCGATGGCTTCGGTCGATATGGTCTGGATGGAGTCGATGATGACCAGGTCGGGAGCCGTGTTTTTGATGTGGGTGAAGATTTGCTCCAACGATGTTTCGCAAGCTATCAGTAGTTGCGTTTCTTCCGGATGCGGGATGCGGTCGGCACGGAGTTTCAGTTGGCGTGCGCTTTCTTCGCCCGATACATAAAGCACTTTCAAGTCGGGCAGGCGGAGCACGGTTTGCAGGATGAGGGTTGATTTCCCGATGCCCGGTTCGCCTCCGATAAGCGTGAGCGAGCCTTCTACCAGTCCGCCTCCCAATACCCGGTTCAGTTCATCATCCTTCATGTCAATGCGCAATTCCTCGCTTGAGGTGATTTCGTGCAATCGTTGAGGTTTGGTCCGTACCGCTTCGATACCGTGTGCCACGTGTTTTGCCACGGGAGTTTCCTTGCGCACCACTTCTTCTGTAAACGTGTTCCATTGTCCGCACGAGGGGCATTTTCCTGCCCATTTGGGTGATTCGTACCCGCAATTAGTGCATACATATACTGTCTTTTCCTTAGCCATAATTTGTTTCTTCTATATTCTCGGCAAACTTAGATAAAAATCTGCGATTTTCGAACCTATGGATGTGAAAAAAAGTATGTTGGCTTCATTGGCAAACGAAGTTAACTAAGTTGGTCAACGAAGTTAACTTAAATGCCTGATGAAACCAACATACTTTTTAAAGGGAACCTTTTACGGTTTGGGTTCTTGTGGTAAAACGGTTGTTTATTGTTGAGGTGAACGATAGTTGAACTCTGCAGTTTTTTCTCCGCTATACGATTTCCACTTTAATTTCAACTTGACGGTCTTGCCTTCTGTATCGGGTAAGGCATCCAGTTTGAATGCTACCATACCGTCTCCAGGTTTGCCATAATTGTCGCCATACGCATTGTGGCGGAATTCCACTTCGTATGGATTATCCGGATTGTTGGTTGGTAAAAGATTGACGAAATGTTTGTTCCCCGTGTGATTGGTGACAAATCTGAAATGTAAGCTCAGATATCCGTCTTCGGCTATATTTACCCAGTCTGACACAATGTCAATCGGATCCGTGCCGTATACCGAATCATTTTTTTCTCCTAAGTCAGTTGCCATAGGTTTGGTCAGGATGCTGTCTATCCAAAATACATGTGCGGCTTTGTCATACTTGCCGGGAGACTCTTCGGCATAATCGAAGTTCAATAAAGCTCTCACTTCTTTGTCGCCGAAGGGAGATGATGCGATATTGGCTGGAAGCAGGGTTGTGCTGTCATCCAGTTGCAAGAAGAAAGTGCCGTCTGTATCGGTCTTAGCCGTTACGATACCATTATAAGCCCCCATGTTGTAATAATAATTATCATCATCGTCCAAGCAGGATGAGAGGGCGAATGTGCCGCTCAGCGTAACGGTAAGCAGCAGTGTTTTAGTCCATTTGCTCATTTTATTCATATAGGTTTGTTTCTATTGTTATTTCGTTTGTTAAATGTATGAATAACGCGAATCCTGCATGTGAAGATGTTAAATAATTTAAATGGGGCAATCTGGTTACATGAGTTGACGGTCTATTGTCAACAAGAAAAATAATCGAAAAAGCCGGGGTTATGTTTCCGTGCTTCCCGTTTTTTCCGTATTTTTGCAACGAAATTGGATATTTATTTACAACTAAATTAAAATCGAATAAAATGGGTGGTTTTTTCGGGACAGTCTCTAAGGCTGAATGTGTAACCGATTTATTTTACGGGACAGATTATAATTCGCATTTGGGAACCAAGCGGGCAGGAATGGCTACGTATGACGAGAATTCCGGTTTCGCGCGTTCTATCCATAGCATAGAAAATTCGTATTTCCGCACGAAGTTTGAAGATGAATTGTCGAAGTTCAAAGGAAAATCAGGCATTGGTGTGATAAGTGATACCGACCCTCAGCCGATTATGATTAATTCGCATTTGGGACGGTTCGCCATTATGACCGTAGCGAAAATCAATAATCTTGCCGAACTGGAAAAAGAACTTTTGGACGCAAACATGCACTTTGCCGAGATGAGTATGGGTAAAACCAACCAAACCGAGCTGGTGGCTTTGCTCATCGTGCAAGGGAAGACTTTCGTAGAGGGAATCGAAAACGTGTATAATAAGATTAAAGGTTCATGTTCGATGCTGATTCTGACCGAAAACGGCATCATTGCGGCACGCGACAAATGGGGACGTACTCCGATTATTGTCGGGAAAAAAGAAGGAGCGTATGCCGTAACCAGCGAATCGAACAGCTTGCCGAACTTGGATTATGAAATAGACCATTATGTAGGTCCGGGAGAAATTATCCGTTTGCATGCCGATGGTTGGGAACAACTTCGGAAGCCGAATGAGGAAATGCAAATCTGTTCGTTCTTGTGGGTGTATTACGGTTTTCCTGTATCGTGTTACGAAGGGCGGAATGTAGAAGAGGTGCGTTTCATCTGCGGATATGAAATGGGTAAGACCGATGATTCGAAAGTGGATTGTGCGTGCGGTATTCCCGATTCAGGCGTGGGCATGGCATTGGGGTATGCAGAAGGGAAGGGCATCCCTTATCACCGAGGGATAGCGAAATACACTCCGACATGGCCGCGCAGTTTTACGCCCAGCACTCAGGAAATGCGTTCGTTGGTGGCTAAGATGAAATTGATTCCCAATCGGGCAATGCTGCAAGGAAAGCGCATTTTGTTTTGTGATGACTCCATTGTGCGTGGAACTCAATTGCGTGATAATGTGAAGATTCTTTATGATTATGGTGCAAAGGAAGTTCACATGCGTATCGCTTGTCCGCCGCTGATTTACGGATGTCCGTTTATCGGTTTCACCGCGTCCAAGAGTGATATGGAGTTGATAACCCGCCGTATTATTAAGGAAATAGAAGGTGATGAAAATGCGAAACTGGAGAAATACGCTACTACAGGTTCACCCGAATACAATGCATTGGTAGACCGCATCCGCGCGCGTTTCGGACTGACTTCGTTGAAGTTTAATCCGTTGGAAACATTGGTAAAAGCAATCGGTTTGCCGAAGTGTAAGATTTGTACACATTGTTTCGACGGGTCGAGCCACTTCTGATAGTTAATAGTGAATAATGAATAGTTAATAGTTTGATACTTAACTGACTATTAGCTATTCATTATTAACTGTTAACTATTAACTATTAAAACGCTTCCGTCATATTGAAATAAAACAGGTTCTGCTTGTTGATGAAATTCCGTCCGAAATCCAGGCGGACATTCATTCGGGGTTGCACTTCGATGCGCAAACCTAAGCCTGCATTGGGAAGCACGCCTTCTATCTTACCCGGATTTGGTCCCATGAATCCTACGCCTCCCCATGCCACGAATCCTAAATGGTGGATGATCCGTTTCAGCCAGTTGCTTCGGTCTGTATTGAACATTTGCCGGTATTCTGCCAGTGCCAAATGCGAACTCTTGTCGCGGTATTGTCCCATATAATACCCGCGCAAGTCGAATGGCGTGCCGCTTAGGGCATATTTGTTCAACGGAATATGTTTGCCGAATACATTTTTGGTTTGCACCGTCCAAGCTATGACTTTCCGTTCTCCCAGCGATTTATATTGGCGGTAATCCAATTCGAAACGGTAGAAGTTATCATCACTTCCTAACCATTTTTGGTATAGCAAGCCGCGGATGTCAAAATAAAGCCCTTTATACGGATTGGCAGGGATGTCGCGCGTGTCGTATGTCACTAAGAAGCCAAGTCCCGAACTGAAGTTTTTATACCCGTTTTCGGTTCCTCCTGCTTTCTTATAGTCTTCTTGTTCCACCAAGTGCTTGGCGGGGCTGGTTATTTTGTCGTAATTCAGGTCGATTTGCGGACCAACGAACCAATCAGTTTCCTTGATACGGAACAAGAACCATGGATTGATTTGGATGCCGCTATACCGGTATTGGCTGGTCGTATCGCTTCGCACATAATTTTTGTTGGTGGAGTAGCCCACGCCATAAAAGTTTTCTTGTGTATTCTTGTAAGAGAATTGTCCGAAGATGCGGAACTTGTCGTTCTTGAAGAACAACTGAGGCTTGACCATGATATTCAGTCCGCCCTTGAAGATAAATGCCATGGCAAAGGGAAGTACCGAACGCCGCATGGTAGTATCTTTCGGATTCATCCGGAACGTCATTAACGCGCTTCCTCCTACCAAAAAACCAAAGTCGGGGCTGAAGCTCGGACCTCCTAATATATTATAATGGAAGTTCCGTTTGGCTACTTTCTGCCTTCGGAGTTCTTTTTTGGTCAAGGTTTTCGATGAAAGCGTGTCAACCGCAAGACTTGTGGTATCTGCTTCTTGAGCAAATGCGGTGCATGTAAGGATGCACAAAATGCAACATGTTATCAGTTTTTTCATATCAAAGTCGTAATTAGTTGCAAATGTATAAAAACTCAAGCATATAACAATTCAAACCACCAAGAACTTACATGTTTAAAAACTAAAAAACTTAAACGATGTTTGGTGATATGCAGGTTATTTCTTACCTTTACTTGATTTAATTTTTAACTTAAAACGATTATGACAGTAATAGAACGTTTTTTGAAGTATGTTTCTTTTGATACCCAGTCTGATGAGACAACGGAGATAACCCCCAGTACGTCCAAGCAGATGGTATTTGCCAAATATTTGCAATCGGAATTGGAAGATTTAGGGTTGGAAGATATTTCGTTAGACGAGAACGGATATTTGTTTGCGACGCTTCCTGCAAATGTTGACCGGGATATTCCGACAATCGGTTTTATTGCCCATATGGATACCAGCCCCGATATGTCGGGCAAGGACGTGAAGCCGCGTATAGTGGCAGATTATCAGGGACAGGACATCCCGTTGTGTGAAGAAGAAGGCATTATCCTTTCTCCCAACCAATTTCCGGAGCTGCTCGACCATATCGGCGAAGATTTGATTGTGACCGACGGGCATACGCTTTTGGGCGCGGATGATAAGGCGGGTATTGCCGAAATAGTAGGAGCAATGGCTTACTTGAAAGAGCATCCCGAAATCGAACACGGTAAAATCCGCATCGGCTTCAATCCGGATGAGGAAATCGGTCTGGGAGCACACAAGTTCGATGTGGAAAAGTTCGGATGCAAATGGGCGTATACCATGGACGGAGGTGAGGTAGGCGAACTGGAATTCGAGAACTTCAATGCCGCTGCCGCTAAGGTTGAGGTGAAAGGACTGAACGTACATCCGGGGTATGCGAAGGATAAGATGGTAAATTCATTGTTGGTGGCAAACGAATTTGTAAGTATGCTTCCTGTCAATGAAGTTCCGGCTATGACCGAAGGATATGAAGGCTTTTTCCACCTGATAGGAATGGAAGGGGATGTAGAACATACTACGCTTTCGTATATCATCCGTGACCATGACCGTGAAAAGTTTGAAGCCCGTAAAGCTCTTATGCAAGAATGTGCCGTAAAATTGAATGAAAAGTACGGACAGGGCAGGGTAGAGGTCCAGGTTAAAGACCAATACTACAATATGCGCCAGCAGGTAGAACCGTTGATGCACATCATCGACCTTGCTTTTGCGGCAATGAAAGAAGCCGGCGTAGAACCGAAAGTAAAAGCCATCCGTGGAGGAACAGACGGTGCGCAATTATCCTTTAAAGGACTTCCGTGTCCGAACATTTTTGCCGGAGGCTTGAATTTCCACGGTCGTTATGAGTTTGTGCCCATACAGTCTATTGAGAAAGCGATGAAAGTAGTGGCAAAGATAGCCGAACTCACCGCGAAGCGATACTGATTTTCTTTCACCACAGATTACACAGATTAAATAAATTAATATGTATGATGTATGTCCGCTAAATTATTTATTTAATCTGTGTAATCTGTGGTGATATTATTTATAAACCTTAAAACACAGAACTAATGAAAACAACTCCATTTACCGGGAAGCATATCGCTCTCGGTGCCAAGATGCATGAATTTGCGGGCTATAACATGCCGATTGAGTATTCTGGTATTATCGATGAACACCTGACTGTATGTCAGGGTGTCGGTGTCTTCGATGTTTCTCACATGGGCGAGTTTTGGGTGAAAGGTCCTCATGCCCTCGATTTTATCCAACGGGTTACTTCGAACAATGCGGCTGTGCTTACGCCGGGTAAGGTGCAATATACCTGTTTCCCGAATGAGACGGGAGGCATTGTCGATGATTTGCTGGTATATGATTACGGTCAGGAAAAATATTTGTTGGTGGTCAATGCTGCCAATATAGAGAAAGATTGGAATTGGTGTGTCTCTCATAATACGGTAGGGGCTGAACTGGAAAATGCTTCCGACTGCATGGGGCAACTTGCCGTGCAAGGTCCGAAAGCATTGCCCACGCTTCAGAAACTGACTTCGCTGGACTTGTCGGAGATACCTTATTACCATTTCCGTGTAGGTGACTTTGCAGGAGTGCCGCAAGTCATTATTTCCAATACTGGCTATACCGGTGCAGGAGGTTTTGAACTCTATTTTTATCCTGAAGATGCCGACCGTATTTGGAATGCAATTTTCGAAGCAGGCGCTGAGTTTGGCATTAAGCCGGTTGGTTTGGGCGCACGCGATACGTTAAGGCTGGAAATGGGCTTCTGCTTGTATGGTAATGATATTGACGATACGACTTCGCCTATCGAAGCTGGATTGGGCTGGATTACGAAGTTTGTCGAAGGAAAGGAGTTCACCAATCGTGCTGCTTTGGAGAAGCAGAAAGCCGAAGGAGTCAGCCGCAAATTGGTAGGCTTCGAGATGAAAGACCGGGGCATCCCGCGTCACGGCTATAAGTTGGTTGATGCCGAAGGCACAGAAATCGGTCATGTCACTTCGGGCACCATGTCGCCTATCCGTAAGATAGGTATCGGGTTAGGCTATGTGCAGACTGCCTTTTCTAAACCGGGTACTGAAATCTATTTGGACAATCGGGGACGGAAGCTGAAGGCGCAAGTCGTGAAGCCTCCTTTCCGTAAGTAGTGCATGGGTTTCAAGTCTGTCTCAAAATGAAGGCTAATCTTCGAAATACCGGTTGGTTTTGTCCGCATTTTTAGATGAATTCATTAGGAGGGGTTACTTTTATCCGTAATTCGGGTAACTGTGGTATACTATTTTGCAGTATCTTTGCATCTGGAATAAACTGTATCCTATGAATTTTGGAAAAAATGACTTGCTTGTATTGATACGTGAAGGGCGTGCGATGACCTTCCGTCAGCAGCTTTTGCTTACCGTTCAGTTGAGTATACCGGCAATGGTGGCACAGTTGTCTTCTATTGTGATGCAATACATTGATGCGGCTATGGTGGGTAGTTTGGGTGCCAATGCTTCAGCGTCCATTGGCTTGGTATCCACTACCACGTGGTTGTTCAGCGGTTTGTGTAGCGCAGCTTCCACGGGGTTTGCCGTTCAGGTGGCACATTGCATCGGCGGAGGAAAGTTTCATGAAGCCCGTGCCGTGTTGCGCCAGTCGCTTGTGTTGGTTTTGTTGTTCAGCCTGCTGTTGGCGGGTGTCGGCATGGGCATCAGTGGTGCGTTGCCTCGCTGGTTGGGTGGGGCAGAGGTCATCAATCACGAGGCTTCGGTTTATTTCCTGATTTATGCGGCGTTCCTGCCGATGATGCAGTTGTGTTTCTTGGCTGGTGGCATGCTTCGCTGTAGCGGGAATATGCGTGTGCCCAGTCTGCTGAACGTCTTGATGTGTCTGCTGGATGTGGTTTTCAATTATTTCCTTATTTTTCCTTCCCGTCAGATCTCGTTGTTCGGGTTGGACGTGTTTATGCCCGGTGCCGGATGGGGTGTTGCCGGAGCTGCCGTAGGTACCGGATTAGCCGAATTAGTGGTAGCGGGACTGATGCTTTGGTATTTGGCTACCCGTTCCAAGGAATTGGGTTTGGTGCACGAGAAAGGATGTTTCCGCCCTACTTCGGTTGTTTTGCGGAAAGCCGTTCATATCGGAGGACCGATGGGGATAGAACATGCCGTGATTTGCGGGGCGCAGATTCTGACTACGGTCATTGTGGCTCCATTAGGGGTATTCGCTATTGCAGCTAATTCGTTTGCCATTACAGCCGAGAGCCTTTGCTATATGCCCGGATACGGTATCGCCGATGCCGCTACGACGTTGGTCGGTCAGAGCATGGGAGCAGGCAGGAAGGAGTTGACCCGGCGTTTTGCCCGCATCACGGTAGGCATGGGCATGGCGGTGATGGGCATTATGGGTGTCATTATGTATGTAGCCGCTCCGTTGATTATCGGCACGATGACCCCTGATGCCGAGGTATTGGAATTGGGCGTCCAGGCGTTGCGCATCGAAGCCTTTGCCGAGCCGATGTTTGCGGCGGCGATTGTGGCATACGGTGTTTTCGTAGGTGCGGGAAATACGGTTATCCCTTGCCTGATGAATTTCTTCAGTATTTGGGCGGTACGCCTGACGTTGGCTGCCTGGCTAGCTCCGACAATGGGATTGAACGGCGTATGGCTGGCAATGTGCATTGAACTTTGTTTCCGAGGACTGATTTTCCTGATTCGGCTGGAGCGGGGAAAATGGATGAAGATAAATTAAAATCGGTATCCCAACCCTAACATTAAGTTATTCGGGTCGCTAAACTTGCTCAACTGATAACCTGTATGCAAGAAAAGGCGCGGGGTAACAAAGGTTTTCAGTGCCAATATCTGATAAAAGCCTTTTGTGTCTTCTCCTTTATAAATAAGATTACGCCCGATGCCGAAGTTGATGCAGAAGATAGGCATGGTCAGTTCGGCACGGAGGGAAAGTCCTACGGCGAACTGTTCGCGGAATGGAGGACGATAAAATTTCTTATCTCCATTTTGCAGTGTATAGTCAGTAGTTCCGGCAACGTGTTCTTTTAAGTTGGCACTTTCATCGTATTGGGCATCCAATGAAAGCCCGGCACGGAAATATTTGTTTATTCGGTAGAGCGGGTTGAAATTTAGTCCTACTACGCCAAACGAACCCGGAATTAAATATTTTTCATTGGGCCAAATAATTCCTTTGCGCCGAGTCGCTCCGTATATAATAAGGTCGTAACTAAATGGAGAACCTTTGGGTGTAACGTTTTCTTGTTTGAATGATTGAGACCTTTTTTCTCCACTATCGAATGTCCGTATTACTCCGATACGTCCTCCTATTGTGTTTACTCCCGCATTGGGATAATTGCTATTCCCATTCGAATAATGAGTAGCTTCTATACCTGCGGTCAATTTCCATTCGGGAGCCAATTGCCAATTTAAGAGAAATCCTATGTTCAGGTAAGCGTTGATTTTTGAGCCTATCACATCATTATAGGGGTTTGTTATTTCATTGTATTTCTTCCAGCCAAATGATGCACCGAAGTTCCATTCATAATCTAAAGTCAGTCGGGAAGAAAGACGGGCTATTTGTGAGCCTTGGAATACATAGACGCTGATAGGGTTCCCTAGTTCGGAAGCATTGAAGAAAGAAGTGTACGAAACACCTATGCCTTGATAGGCATGTGGGTAAAGTTGTCCGATTGATGAATTCGGATTGAACCGGAAAGCATATTTTAAGTGTGCGGAGAGTACATTACGTATGGGTTTTCCTTGTGCATTTGTGCCTTCGAAGAAACCATGGGTAGGCATGACGTACCCCGGACGGATATCGAATCCTATTTGGTGGTGTATCGGTTTACGGATAATCGTATCGCTTGTAGCATATCCTTTTAGGGATATTATCAAGAGGCAAAGTAAAAAAATATATCTGAAATTCATGATTTGTTATTCTATAATTGAAGTGGTTATACGATGGTCGATGGGCATAAGTCTGCGGAACATCCCTTCGGCTTCATAACGTTTTCCGGTCTTGGGTTGGACAAAATAAATCTTGTAGGGCGTGATGATTTCGTTCCATATCCAATAGACTTGTATATTCACTTTAGAATTCGCCGGAACGGTTATGTCGTAAATGGTATCTGGAAGTTTAACCGGTATTATTTGTGTACCCGGAGGGTAGTTGGCTTCTTCATTGCCTATTTCCAGCTTATTTGTCTCTGGATTGAAATAAGGGATAGGGAGTTTGGTTTCAGGCTCCGTAAGTGGATAGGGATAATCGGTATCTGGTTCGAACTCGATGAGGCTATATGCATTTTTGAATACGTCTACCTGCCAGCTTGTAGGTTGGGAAGTGTGATTGGTTATATAGTCTCCGCCTCTTTTTTCTTCTGATTGGCTGGCATAGAAAGCGTCCAGACTGTATTCAACCCGGTCTATTTGATAGGGAGTACCCGGAAGTATATTGATATAAATGGTTTTTAAATCGGATGCGTTTGATGTCGTTATGCAAAACTGATAAGGAACGGCATAGCTATTTCCTTCTACCTTTACTTTCAGTTCATCGTACCGTTCTCTTTCTACGGTCACTTGGGTAAACGGGTCTTTGTAGACTCCTTTGCCTCTGCCTGTCCATAGAATAGGTTCCCAGGTATATATGGTATCTTGTTCATCGTAAGAGATATATTCCCATTTTTCACGGAACATGTTTTCATCAGCGTTGAAATGAAAGCCTGAGATTTCCCATTTTTCCGAAAGGAATTGTATAGTGATTGAATCTCCTTCGCCGTTTAATGTATATTCGGTTATTTCGGGGGCAAACTCTTCCGTAGGGGTGTCTTGGCCATATGGCTCTTCCACAAAGATGTCTTGGTTGCATTGGCAGAATGAAATACTTGCAAGCAAGAATAGAATTAGTTTCAGTATATGTTTCATTTTTTTCTTTTTGAAGCCGATAATGTGTTTCCGTTTTGATGAATATTATCCCAAAAATAATAGAATAGGGTGAGATATACAAATGTGGATGAGATTATTTATTGTTTGTTGATTGAAAAAAGAAAGGATGCGCAAGTCACGCATCCTTTCTTTTATTTGATTTCGAACTCTTCTTTCATGTCAATCTCTTCATTGTGAGCATCGTAGAATTTATATTGCAGGAAGGCAAGGCTTTGGTTGGGAATGATTTTGATTCCAAACCCGTATTTCATTTGCCATTTCCGTTTCAGCGATACAATCCCTTGATTGATGTATGCTGCCACGTAAGGGTGGATATGCAATGTAAATTTTTTTACCTTCAACTTATTGACCAGATAGTCGATTTTACTTTCCAATGTATCCGTAAACAGGATAGAAGGCTTGATTTTTCCTTTTCCGAAACAGGTAGGGCAATCTTCGTCTGTCGTGACATCCATAGCCGGACGTACCCGCTGGCGTGTGATTTGCATCAGTCCGAATTTGCTAAGGGGCAGAATATTATGTTTCGCACGGTCTTTCTGCATATTCTGGCACATACGTTCATAGAGCTTCTGCCTGTTCTCGGCAAGGTTCATGTCGATGAAGTCGACAACGATGATGCCTCCCATATCCCTTAACCGAAGTTGGCGAGCCAACTCATCGGCTGCGCCCAAATTGACATCGAGGGCATTGGCTTCTTGTCCGTTAGCGGCTTTCGAGCGGTTTCCGCTATTCACGTCTACTACGTGGAGTGCTTCGGTATGTTCGATAATCAGATAGGCTCCACTTTTATAAGAGACGGTTTTGCCGAACGATGATTTAATTTGTTTGGTGATAGCAAAGTTATCAAAAATAGGAAGTTGACCTGTGTATAGCTTGACAATGCCTGTTCGGTCGGGCGCAATCAAAGCTACGTAATTTTTTACTTCATTGTAAACCGTTTCATCGTTTACATAGATGTTTTCGTATGAAGGATTGAACAAGTCGCGCAACATGGCTACGGTGCGGCTTGTCTCTTCATACACTAAGGTGGGCAATTTGGTTGCCTTTTGTACTTTGGTGATGGTCTCTTCCCAATGTTTCAGCAAGACTTTCAGTTCGGCATCCAATTCTGCTACGCGCTTCCCTTCAGCTACTGTGCGTACGATAATCCCGAAGTTTTTCGGTTTGATGCTTTGTAATAGCTGTTTGAGGCGTGCCCGTTCTTCACTTGACTTGATTTTTTGCGAAACCGATACTTTATCGTTAAAAGGGATAAGTACCAAATACCGTCCGGCAAACGAGAGTTCGCATGTCAGGCGCGGCCCCTTGGTCGATATAGGCTCTTTTACGATTTGTACGATGACTTCCTGTCCTTGTTGGAGGACGTTCGAGATGCTTCCCTCTTTCTCTATATCGGGCAGCATGGAAGCCTTCGTCATGGGATAAAGTTTCTTCCGGTCGCTGATAACTTGCTTCAGATACTTCTGAAAAGAAAGAAATTGAGGACCTAGGTCTAAGTAATGAAGGAAAGCGTCTTTTTCGAAACCGACATCTATAAAGCAGGCGTTCAGTCCGGGCATCAGTTTTCTTACTTTGCCCACGTACATGTTGCCGACCGAAAAAGAAAGGTTTCTTTCTTCTTTCTGGAACTCTACCAGGTTTTTGTCTTCCAGCAGAGCGATTGAAATTTCTTTCGGCTGTACATCTACTACTAATTCGCTTGTCACTTGATTACTTGGTTTAGAGGTTAATAACTAATGATTCCAATTATAAAGACTCTTCATACACAAAGAACAAACCTGAAAGACTATTGAGGAGCTTTGCAAGTTTGTTCTTTATTGAAGTCGGACAGACTAACAATTATTTTTTGCTTTTATGTCTGTTCTTTCTTAGTCTTTTTTTACGTTTGTGAGTGGACATTTTATGTCTTTTTCTTTTCTTTCCGCTTGGCATAGCTTCAAAATTTTATAGGGTTAATACTAATGTTAATTTATTTTTTTACTGAAAGAGTAAACGTTTTTGCCGGTTTAAATGCCGGAATATTGTGTTCCGGGATAATAATCGTCGTATTTTTTGAAATGTTACGGGCAGTCTTCTGCGCTCTTTTCTTTACGATGAAACTACCGAAACCACGAAGGTATACATTCTCGTTGTTTGATAATGAAACCTTTACAGATTCCATAAATGCTTCCAACGTAGTCAATACGGTCTGTCTGTCAATACCAGTGTTTTTGGCAATTTCGTTTACAATATCTGCTTTAGTCATTTCGCCTAATAATTATTGTTATACGTTATCTTAATTTTTTGGATTGCAAATATATAGCTTTTCTCGCTCATGGCGAAATTTCTTTTGAACAAATTTTAGAAAAAGTGTTTTTAGCATCTTCAAAACCTGTATTTTTGCAGGACTTTAAGTGTTTTTTAATCTGAAGATAGTGAAAAGATGAGTCGGTTTGGCGAAATATTAATACGTTGGTATCAGGAAAACAAGCGGGATTTGCCTTGGAGAAATACGAAAGACCCTTACAAAATATGGATATCGGAAATTATCCTTCAGCAGACCCGTGTCGTGCAGGGATATGATTACTATTGCCGCTTTATCAATCGGTTTCCCGATGTATTTGCTTTGGCTGAGGCGGATGAAGATGAGGTGATGAAATACTGGCAGGGATTGGGGTATTATTCCCGTGCGCGGAATTTGCATGAGGCAGCCCGTTCGATAGCCGGTCGGGGAGTTTTCCCAAATACGTACGAGGAGGTGCGGAAGCTGAAAGGGGTGGGCGATTATACGGCGGCGGCTATCTGCTCTTTCGCTTATGATATGCCTTATGCGGTGGTAGATGGGAATGTGTACCGGGTTTTATCCCGCTGGATGGGGATTGAGGAACCGATTGATACGGTGCGGGGCAAGAAGCTTTTTGCGGCATTGGCGGATGAATTGCTGGAGAGGTCGGTTCCGGCTTTGTATAATCAGGCGATTATGGATTTCGGTGCCATCCAGTGTGTGCCTTCTTCTCCTTCTTGTTTGTTTTGTTCTTTATCGGATAGTTGCGTAGCTTTACAAAAAGGGTTGGTAGATGCGCTTCCGATGAAGCAACATAAGACTAAGGTGACAAACCGATACTTTATTTATTTCTATGTACGCGCGGGGGAATATACATTTCTTCATAAGCGGGAGGCGGGTGATATTTGGCATAATTTGTATGAGTTTCCATTGGTTGAGGCTGATAGGGAAATGGCGGAAGAAGAGGTTTGCAGGCTTCCTGAGTATAAGAAATTATTCGAGGGATGTGAGATTCAGGCTACCCGGATGGTAGCTAAGCAAGTGAAGCATGTACTTTCGCATCGGGTGATTTATGCCGATTGTTATGAAGTGGTGATAGCGGAAAAAGAAATGCCTAAGGGAGCATTTCAGAAGGTTTTGAGGGATGATTTACACAAATTTGCGGTTCCGCGCTTGATATCTCGTTTTTTTTCGTTACTTTTGAGACCAAAATAAGTAAATAAGGAGGATTATGTCATTAAATAGAGTTCAGTTGATAGGCAATGTGGGGAAAGACCCGGATGTGCGTTATTTGGATAATGGAGTAGCTGTAGCCGCATTTTCTTTGGCTACAACAGAAAAAGGTTATACGTTGGCAAATGGTACGCAAGTTCCGGAACGTACGGAATGGCATAACATCGTGTTGTGGCGTGGATGGGCAGAGATGGCTGAAAAGTATCTTCATAAGGGAGATAAAGTATATATCGAAGGAAAGATACGTACCCGTTCGTACGATGACCAAAATGGAATCAAGCGGTATGTGGTGGAGATTTATGGTGAATATATGGAAATGTTTCTTCCTCGTGCAACTGCTCAGCCTCAGTCTGTTGTGTCTAATACGCAACCGGTGCAGTCATCTCAAACGTCTGTGTCTTCGGAAGGCTTGCCTTTTTAATTGAATGCTCTTGTGGCATATGAATCTGATGTTTAACTAAAATCTATTATTTTGGACCCTGACTCGTATTTATCTTTTTTAAAAGATTGGTTTAACGGACTTTGCTTTGTGTCTCCTTCGGTAGGGGCGGTTGTAGCCATAGTTTTAGCTATATTGTTATTGTGGGTGTCCGGTTTGATTTCGGCTTCAGAAATTGCTTTCTTTTCATTGACCGAAGATGATTTGGATGAAGTGAATGAAGAAAAATCGGTTGCGGACCGGAAGATTCGGAAGTTATTGGATGATTCCGAACATTTGCTTGCGGCTATTTTGGTTTCTAATAAAGTTGTCAATGTTGCTATCGTTCTTTTGTGTGCTTATTTCTTTTCTGATGTGGTGCAATGGGAAGGGGCTTATGTGGTAGAATTTATTTTGCTTACACTTCTTTTGACTTTCTTGTTATTGCTATTTGGAGAAATAATGCCTCGCATTTATTCTGCACAAAACTCTTTAAAATTCTGTCGGATTGTTGTTGCTCCTGTTTGTTTTTTGCATTGGCTATTTAAGCCTGTTTCCAATGTATTGGTCCGCTCAGCTTTTGGGGTGGGGCGGATAGCTCAGAAATACAATAAAAAAGCGAACTTGTCTGTAGATGAATTGTCTCAAGCGCTTGAGTTGACTGATAAAGATGAAATTTCAGAGGAGAGTAATATGTTGGAAGGCATTATCCGGTTTGGGGAAGAGACGGCAAAGGAGGTTATGACTTCCCGGCTGGATATGGTGGATTTGGAGATTGACACTTCGTTCCCGGATGTTATCAAGTGTGTGGTAGACAATGCGTATTCCCGTATTCCGGTTTACGAGGAATCCCGTGATAATATCAAGGGCATTCTCTATATAAAAGACTTGTTGCCTTTTATTGATAAAGGGGAGGATTTCAAATGGCAAAACCTGATACGTCCGGCTTATTTCGTTCCGGAAACGAAGATGATTGATGATTTGCTTCGTGATTTTCAGGCTAATAAGATTCATATCGCTATCGTGGTGGATGAGTTTGGAGGTACATCGGGATTGGTTACGATGGAAGATATTATCGAGGAAATTGTGGGTGAAATCAATGACGAGTATGATGAAGAAGAGCATAATTATGTGAAGCTTTCCGATAATGTATATGTCTTTGAGGGGAAAACCTTGCTTGCCGATTTTTATAAGATTGTAGATGTCGATTCAGACGAGTTTGAGGAGGCTGCCGGAGATTCGGATACGCTTGCAGGGCTCGTATTGGAGTTAAAGGGAGAGTTTCCCGCCTTGCATGAGATTATCCGTTATAAGGATTTTGTGTTTGAAGTGCTCGAAATGGATGCACACCGTATTGTGAAAGTAAAAGTGACAAAGAAAAATGCCTCTGTTTAAATCTTGGACGAGCGGGGAAGGTGTGTTCGCTATTTGGAAAGTGGAAGAATCGAACGGGCAATTGAGGGCTTTATTGAAAGGGGCATTCCCTTATGATGCTGATATTTCCCGGATGAAAGCCGAATCCCGGCGTAGCGAATACCTGGCGGTAAGGGTATTGCTGGCTGAGGTGTGTGGTGAAGAAAAAGAGATTTGCCATGAGCCTTCGGGGAAGCCTTTCTTGGCGGACGGGAGTTTTCATTTATCCATTTCCCATACCAAAGGATATGTGGCTGTTGCTCTTCATCCTACGCGGGAAGTGGGCATTGATATCGAGCAGGTTTCGGGCAGGGTATTGAAAGTAGCCGACCGCTTTATGTCTAAGGAAGAGTTGCAGGGGGAAAAAGAGGCGTTGGAAACTTATTCCGGAGGTGCGGAACGCTCCACCTTATAT
>ENA-OXEE01000374-OXEE01000374.1-human-gut-metagenome-genome-assembly--contig:-NODE-374-length-24090-cov-25.0354_pt1 | contig 24090 bp, 19 predicted proteins | sample MGYA00249824_ERZ652242 | MGnify/ENA primary metagenome ERZ652242 (study PRJEB26925, sample SAMN05826943) | human gut metagenome | biome: ENVO:2100002; feature: ENVO:00000062; material: ENVO:00002003... | reverse complement strand
CTTCAATCATAATTGAAGTTTCAAAGACTGATTCGGGTTCTGTTTGGGTAGAAATCTTCGGTTCATCCGACATTTTGCGTGATGCGGCAATCATGCAGTGCATATAGCCTCAATTCAAAGTATCGTTCATCCCTAAATCCATATGCCGTTCTCTTCATGACCTTTATCTTGTTGTTGATGCCTTCTACCTTTCCGGTCGATATATGGCAGTCATACCATGCGAGTATGCCTGTCCTGTGTGCCGTTACCGTAGCTGCCATCTTCACCAATTGCGGCACTTTGCTCTCCCGGGCTTGCTTTACCCAATCCGACATAACCCTTTCGGCATCGTCCTTATTGACCTGCATCCAGATTTCCCTGAGCTGTTCTTTCAGGTAGTATGCCTGCGACAGGGGCTTGTTCATATCCAGCGCGTTGTCAAGCCGTGTCTTATACTCCTTGTCGAAGATATCCGCCCCATTACTCAGTAACAGGTATCGCGTACCTTTCAACACCTTGCGTTTGTTGATGTCTTTTTCCATGTGGTATTGCACCCTGCGTATTTCATCCAGCTTCTCGTTCATAAGCTTTACCACATGGAAATGGTCAAACACGTGCACCGCATTCGGGCAATTTTCATATACAGAGGAGATGAAGGCGGCGGAGAGATCTGTTGCAATATACTTGATGTCAACGCCTTTTCTTCTGATCCGTTTCCAAAAGCCATCCAGGGCGTCTGCTCCTTTGCCGTTACCGACATAGAGAATACGGCCACTCTTCAGGTCAACCACGATTGTCTTGTACACATGTCCTTTCCTGACCGCAAATTCATCTATGCCGATGCTGTCTACTCCTTCAAGGGAGGGAGGCGCGTAATGGTATTCAAGATGACGCGTATGGATATCCTTGACGGTATCCCAGGATACGCCCAGGAGATTGGCTGCGTCTTTCAAGGTCATGCTCCTTAACAGGTCGACTACATATTTTGCGAAACGATGGGTGTAACCGCAACTACCCGTGGCAAAGGGTATGCTCTCCTGACGGTCATAATCACAATCCTGATTCTTGCACTTATAGCGTTGGACTTTCATGCGGATTATCACCTTTTTGCCGCCTATCGGGAGTCCTATAAAGTCACGAACTCGAAAACCGTTCTTGACCAATTGGCGATGCCCGCACTTAGGACAGTCTTTCTTCCGCTCTTTTGCTTCAATATGTAAGATAATTGTATTACCTTTGTATTCCTCACGAGTGCATTTGTGGTTATATAACCCCCAAGCATGATATAGAAAACTGCTGTTCATTACTGTACATTTGTTTGTGGTGATTCAAATATACAATTTGTTCAGCGGTTTTCTTCGTTAATTAACAACTATCACGCGAAATGTCGGATGAACCTTTATTCAGAAGGGAGAGGTTTGTCGTTTGTTTCATCTACATTGAATCCGATAACCGTTTCACCCGAAGATCCGACTTTTACTGTTGATATCCTTCGCGGTACAACAGAAGGTGAGTTAGACGGTACTGTTCAATTGTATGCTTATACAGGCTCTGGTGAAACCGAACAAGAAATGACGGGATGTACTGTTACGGGGTATCATTTCGCAGATGGCGAAAATAAAACTTCAGTAATTGTTGATGTAACTCCACTAGCCATTGGTCAGGTCGTAACTGTAGAATTAGAATTTGCAAGTGACAATGTGTCAATCGGTGGTAATAATACAACTTCTGTTTCTGTAAGCAAAGATTATACATGGAACAGTTTGGGTGAAGCAACATTCTATGATAATCAATTCTTTTATTGGTATAATGACGGTAATGGTGTGAAAGTCAAAATGTATCAAGCCGCTGAACAACCTAACCGTTATAAGTTAGTAAATCCTTATGCTGAATTTAATGCAGCTACTTGGCCAGCATCAGAGTTGCCTGAATTTACAAAAAGTTTAATGGATAGTGATTTTATCTTTATTGTTCAAGAGGATGGTTCTATTGTATATAACTCTTATCGTCTTGGAATGACTTATGGAGAAAATGGTCCTATTACAATTGAACATCCGTTAAGTTTTGGCTTATCAGCAAGTTATAATCGACAAATTGATGATAAAACATTCCAACTTGCTCCTATGTATTATATGGAGGCTACAGGAAGTGGTTTCAATTGTACAGGATATGATGAAGTTATTTTAATTGTGCTTGAATAAATCATTTTTTAACATAAATGAAAGGGACTATCTCAATCGGGAAGGTCCCTTTCATTCATATTAACAGTCTTTTAAAACGACTCTTTTATTATAATAATGTACGCGCGTACATTAATATAATACAAAATACCACATCGCCCAAAACAAATATAAACAGAAAGGCTCAAGCTTTGCTTTAAAAATTTTCTATCATTTCAAGCTCAACCGGGCAAGATAATCATAATGCATTCCTTCCTTCACTTTTTCTACCTCAAAGCCATATTGTGAGGCGTATGCGGAAAGAGTATCAAAATCAATATAAAGCCAATCGAAAGAATCACCTTTTATCTTACCATATTGCATCTGAAAATCCACTTCACCATAATAATCAGCAGCCAAATCAATCACATAACTTCCATCTTCATCCTCATACAGATAACGCAAATCGCTGGAATCCATCAAAACACATCCACCTGGAGCCAGCAGTTGCTTTATCCGAGTCAGAAATACAGGCATATTCTTTAATTTCCCGATAATGCCCGAACCATTCATCAGCATCAGAATGGTATCAAATTGTCCTGTAAAACGTTCATCGAACACATTCGTCAAATGTGCATTCAACCCTCGTCTTTGCATTACCTCAACCGACCAAGGAGATATATCAATAGCTAAACTGTCTTTTCCTAAATCTTTTAAGGCACACGAATGACACCCGCTTCCAGCCCCTACATCCAAAATCCGCCCATGTGCCAAATGCAAAGCGGTTTGCTCTAATAAAGGCATTTGGTCGAAAGTCCGAAATAAATCAACCACCGGCAATTCGTCTTCATCAAATTGGGACGAAAACACGCGAAGTTTTCCAGCTCGTCCTGTCTTAAAATAATCGTAAATAGCTCGCCCCATCGGGTCTTTATCCATAGATAACCAATGTGTATTCATAATATATTCTCTTAAAATCAAGACAAACTTACACATTTTAGCGAAAAAAGAACGAATATCTTAAAAAAAGGCATGAATATTTTTGCTAATTTTAAAGAAAATCGTTTTCTTTGAAAACATAAGAAGCGTAAATGCTTTGAAAGTGTCTTTCCAAAAGTTTTCACCGAAAATGGTTTTGGATTTTTTTAATTAATAACAAACTTAAAAATGAGGACAATAAACACGAGTGACGAACAATTAGTTTCTCTATACCGCGCAGGAGACAATTCGGCTTTTGACATTCTCTTGAAGCGGTATACATCCAAAATCAAAAGAGCAATTCAAGTAATTCTATCCAATCCTGAAGACGTTAACGACATATTTCAAGACTTATCTATCCACATAAGTTCAAAACTAAAAAGCACTTACAACGAAAGCGGGCAATTTACAGGATGGCTTACATGCGTAGTAACCAACTATATGTACAGTCTTTGCCGAAAAAAGAAAATATGCTTCTCTGCTGTCGAAATAGAATCTTTAAAAGAAATTGAATCAGAATACACACTTCCTCCTGATATACGCGAACAAAAATACGCAGCATTAAGAAAATCGGTAAAGGAACTCCCTGAAGAACTGAAAAATCTAGTAGAATTGAAAATATGGAAACGAATGACCTTACAAGCCATTGCCGACAAACTAAACATGAAAAAATCCACAGTCGCTGCAAAACTAAAATCAGCTTATCAGAAAATAGAAAAAAGCATGATAGACAAAGGCTATGACGATGGGCTAATCTAATTTTTTATTTTTTTAGCATGAGATTCTTCCGTTAGCGTTACCAACCAGCAAAATTTTATAGTATTTTTGCCACATATTGTAATGTTGACTTTGCAAATCATGACGAATAACATAAAACATTTAGGTATTGTGGAAAACATAAACGGTTCTCACCTCAAAGTGAAAATCGTACAGACTTCTGCGTGTGCCTCTTGTAGTGCCAAAGCACATTGCCATGTGTCCGAATCGAAAGAAAAGACCATTGATGTGTATAATCGAGAAAACATCCCATGCAAAATCGGAGAACAAGTGTGGATTGTAGGTACCACCTCAATGGGAATGAAAGCGGTACTGCTTGCCTTTATAATTCCTTTTCTAATTATACTTGCAGCACTCATCACCGCTTTACATTTGACAGAAAACGAAGTTGTAGCTGCCCTTATCGCCCTCGGCACATTAATTCCTTATTATCTTATTATATATATGTGCCGAAAAAGGCTAAGCCGTTCATTCGTATTTACTTTAGAAACTGTATTATAATATTAATAAACTAACTTTATACTCATGAATCTGATTTTAATTGCGGTAATTTCATTAGGAGCCATCGGATTGGTATCTGCCGTTATCCTGTATGCAGCTTCCAAAAAATTCGCCGTGTATGAAGACCCCCGGATTGCTCAAGTCGCCGAAGTGCTTCCACAAGCCAACTGCGGCGGATGTGGGTATCCCGGATGTTCCGGATTTGCTGCGGCATGTGTAAAAGCCGGTTCATTGGAAAGGAAACTCTGTCCCGTAGGCGGCCAGCCTACAATGGAGAAAGTGGCTGATATCTTAGGGCTGAAAGCCGAAGTTTCTGAACCTAAGGTAGCAGTAGTGAGATGTAACGGTACGTGCGCCAATCGTCCAAAATTGACACAATACGACGGTGTACGTTCGTGTGTAGTAGCCCATTCTACCTATGGAGGTGAAACCGGTTGTTTCTTCGGGTGTCTGGGATGCGGTGATTGTGTTTCAGCATGCCAATTCGATGCAATTCACATGAACCCGGAAACGGGGCTTCCCGAAGTGGACGAAACAAAATGTACAGCATGTGGAGCATGTGCCAAAGCTTGTCCGCGCAACATCATCGAGATTCGTCCGAAAGGCAAGAACAACCGCCGCGTGTATGTCCAATGCGTCAATAAAGACAAAGGAGCCGTAGCGCGAAAAGCTTGTACGGCTGCCTGTATCGGATGTGGCAAATGCGTAAAAGTATGCCCCTTCGAAGCGATTACGTTAGAGAATAATTTGGCATACATCGATCCTGCCAAGTGCAAATCGTGCCGCAAATGTGAAATGGAATGCCCTCAAGGAGCTATCATTGCCATAAACTTCCCGCCACGTAAAGCCAAACAGGAAACAGAGAATCCCCAAACAATGGCTAATCAACCTGAAGTAGAACCCCTAAAACAACAGATAAAGTGAAGACATTTAAAATCGGCGGAGTACATCCGGCAGAAAACAAATTGTCGGCAGGCAAAGCCATTGAAACCCTTGCCCTTCCTCGGCAAGCAGTGTTTCCTTTGTCACAACATATCGGCGCACCCGCCACGCCCTTGGTTAAGAAAGGCGATACAGTAAAGGCTGGTACAAAAATTGCAGAGGCTGGAGGATTCGTTTCTGCACCTATCTATTCTTCTGTATCAGGAAAAGTTAACAAAATAGATACGGTTATTGATGCCAGCGGTTACCGCAAACCTGCCATTTACATTGATGTAGAAGGCGATGAATGGGAAGAATCCATCGACCGTAGCACTACATTAATAAAAGAATGCGACTTGACTCCCGAAGAGATTGTAGCCCGAATCAAAGAGGCGGGTATTGTGGGTATGGGTGGAGCTTGCTTCCCTACGCATGTAAAACTTACCCCACCTCCGGGATGTAAAGCAGAATGCATCATCGTAAACGCCGTAGAATGTGAGCCTTATCTTACCGCTGACCATCGGTTGATGCTAGAAAAGCCCGATGAAATATTGGTAGGTGTAAGTATTCTGATGAAAGCGGCGAAGGTGAACCGTGCCTACATCGCCATTGAAAACAACAAACCCGATGCCATCCGTTTATTGAGTGACAAAGCCGCTAATTATCCAGGCATTGAAGTAGTTCCCTTGAAAGTAAAATACCCACAAGGAGGCGAAAAACAACTCATTGATGCCGTCATCAGCCGGCAAGTACCTGCCCCCCCTGCCCTGCCTATCAACGTAGGAGCCATTGTGCAGAACGTGGGTACGGTATATGCTGTATACGAAGCTGTACAAAAACATAAGCCGCTTTTCGAACGCATCGTAACCGTTACCGGAAAATCATTGAAGAATCCTTCTAACTTCCTTACCCGCATGGGAACTCCGATGAGCCAGCTGATAGAAGCAGCCGGAGGACTCCCGGAAGATACCGGTAAGGTTATCGGAGGAGGTCCGATGATGGGTAAGGCATTGATGAATACTGATGTACCTATCTGCAAAGGAAGTTCTGGCGTATTACTGATGAATGAAAAAGAAGCCAAACGTACTGCGCCTCAACCCTGTATCCGGTGTGCCAAGTGTGTAAGTGTCTGCCCAATGGGATTGGAACCGTATTTGCTTGCCACTAGCTCGGCGCGAGGCGACTGGGAACGTGTGGAACATGAGATGATTATGTCGTGCATCGAATGCGGTTCATGTCAGTTTACTTGCCCTTCACATCGTCCGATATTGGATAATATCCGTTTAGGAAAGGGAAAAGTCGGTGCCATTATCCGTGCACGGAACACCAAGAAATAGTGAACAATTAATAATAAATAATTAACAGTGACTTTATTGTCTATCGTTATGGCAAACAAACTAATCATATCTTTATCGCCCCACATACATAGCGGCGACAGTGTGCAAAAGAACATGTATGGTGTTCTTATCGCACTCATACCTGCTCTGCTTGTCTCGTTTTTCGCGTTCGGATTGGGGGCTCTTATCGTTACGCTAACCTCTGTTGCAGCGTGTCTCTTCTTCGAATGGGCTATCACGAAATACATTTTGAAACGTGAGCAAACCACTATTATGGACGGCTCTGCAGCTCTTACGGGCGTATTGTTGGCGTTTAATTTACCTTCCAACCTGCCTGTATGGATTATTATTATCGGTGCATTAGTCGCTATAGGCATTGGCAAGATGACTTTTGGCGGACTGGGATGCAATCCTTTCAATCCGGCATTAATAGGACGTGTATTCCTGCTTATTTCATTCCCCGTACAAATGACTTCTTGGCCTCAGGCTGGTCAATGGGGCGCATATCTTGATGCCGAAACCGGAGCTACTCCCTTGGCTTTGATGAAGCAAGCCATTAAGACGGGTGATGCATCTGTATTGAATGACCTGCCAAGTAGTTTGAGTCTCTTAATCGGCATTCCAGACAGTTGCCAGATAGGAGCCGGATGTTTAGGCGAGATTAGTGCCGGAGCTTTGCTCTTAGGGTTGATATATATGTTATGGAAAAAAATTATTTCATGGCATATACCGGTATCTATCCTTGCTACCGTATTTGTATTTTCCGGTTTGATGCACTTGGCAAATCCGGTTTATGCATCTCCTATACAACAACTTTTCACAGGAGGTCTGATGTTGGGCGCTATCTTTATGGCTACCGATTATGTCACTTCGCCGATGAGCCATAAAGGCATGATTATTTACGGTATTGCTATCGGTTTCCTTACTGTAGTGATTCGTACGTTCGGCGCTTATCCTGAAGGTATGTCGTTCGCTATTCTGATTATGAACGCATTCACTCCGTTGATTAATACGTATTGTAAACCTAAACGTTATGGGGAGGTATTGAAAAAATGAAAAAGCTGGAATCATCATTGAAAAACATGGTCCTGTCATTGACAGGATTCTCCATACTTGCAGGAGGCTTGTTAGGGTGGGTAAATGCCGCTACAGCCGAACCGATAGCACAAGCCAATGCCAACGCATTGAGCGATGCAATTGCCAAAGTTGTGCCAGGATTTGACAATAACCCTTCTGAAGAAGCAGAAAACGTGGAAGTAAACGGCACTACCTATAAAATATATCCTGCCACCCAAGGAGGGAAAGCGATAGGAGCTGCTGTAGAAGCATCTGCCAATGGTTTTGGAGGTGCATTGACCGTATTGGTAGGCTTCGACACAGAGGGAAATATCATCGACTATTCTTTATTAAGCCATACCGAGACACCGGGACTGGGGTCTAAAGCTGCGGATTGGTTTAAAAAAGGAGCAAAAGGAGATATCACGGGGAAAAATCCCGGCGAGAAAACCTTAAGCGTAACTAAAGACGGGGGCGAAATTGACGCCATTACCGCCTCAACTATCACCTCCCGCGCTTTCCTTCAAGCGGTAAACAATGCCTACGCTGCCTATATGAATAAACAAGTGGACAGCACGAGTGGCGCGTCACCTCAATATTAACCAAGAAAGGAGTAGATTATGAATAATTTTAAAATATTGATTAACGGAATTGTCAAAGAGAATCCTACGTTTGTACTCCTCTTAGGCATGTGCCCAACATTGGGAACCACTTCTTCTGCCATTAATGGCATGGGAATGGGACTTGCCACAATGTTTGTATTGATATGTTCTAATTTTGCTATCTCCGCTATAAAGAATCTGGTACCGGATATGGTGCGTATCCCTATTTTCGTAGTAGTGATAGCCTCTTTCGTTACTATCTTGCAGATGCTGATGCAGGCATACGTGCCCAGCCTCTATGCCACATTAGGCTTGTTCATCCCCTTGATTGTAGTAAACTGTATCTTGTTAGGGCGTGCCGAAGCTTTCGCCTGCAAGAACTCTCCGATTGCTTCTCTATTCGACGGGCTAGGCATCGGTCTAGGATTCACCATAGCATTGACTCTACTGGGAGGTATACGTGAATTCTTAGGTACCGGCAAATTATTCAACATCACTATCATGCCTGAACAATACGGCATGTTGGTCTTCGTCTTGGCACCCGGCGCATTTATTGCATTAGGCTATTTGATTGCCATTGTAAACCGCTTTAAAAAAGCATAACCCTTAAAACCGAAAGAGTATGGAATATATATTGATATTTATCACCGCTATCTTTGTGAACAACATCGTGTTGTCACAATTCCTCGGCATCTGTCCTTTCTTGGGCGTTTCAAAAAAAGTTGAAACCGCCATGGGTATGGGAGCAGCCGTAGCCTTCGTATTGACATTGGCTACTATCGTGACTTATATTATCCAAAAATTTGTGCTCGACCCCTTCGGACTGGCATATTTACAGACCATTGCCTTTATTCTCGTAATTGCGGCATTGGTACAAATGGTAGAAATCATCCTAAAAAAAGTATCGCCTGCCCTTTATCAGGCATTAGGCGTATTTCTTCCGCTGATTACCACCAATTGCTGCATTTTGGGTGTAGCTATTTTGGTCATTCAGAAAGACTTCGATTTATTGACGGGAGTCATCTATGCCTTCTCTACGGCATTAGGCTTTGCTCTTGCCTTGATAGTCTTTGCCGGTATCCGCGAACAGCTTAGCATGGTCAATATCCCCAAAGGAATGCAAGGAATGTCCATCGCTTTAGTCACCGCCGGCCTGCTTGCCATGGCATTCATGGGATTCTCTGGAGTAGACAAAGGACTTGCCGCACTTTTCGGAATAGAATAAAACATGTTGTCCTGCCAATAAAAAGGTAAAGAATCCGTCATGTAAAACGGTTTCAACCTTCTATCCCATTGCATGACCTCCCTACTGCATGTAGGTAAAACTCCAGTCCTCCCCTAGTAGGACTGGAGTTTTATCATAGTCAGTACTGCAATCCCAGCAGGGTAGGACTGCAATCCTACCCTAGTAGGATTAAAGAAGGACTAGGCTTCTTTCCCAAAGTCACCCGGCATGATGTAAAAAGCCAGCCACATGGATAAACCTTTTTTCCTTGTCCTATTTTTCCCCGCTATTGGTTTTTCCGGTTATTTTCATTACATTTGCCGGGAAAACCATTGAATAAATCTGCATGTCTGAAACCAACTATATATCCATTAAAGGAGCAAAGGTTAACAACCTGAAAAACATTGACGTAAACATTCCACGGAACAAGCTGGTGGTCATCACCGGATTGTCCGGTTCGGGGAAATCGTCTTTGGCATTCGATACGCTCTATGCCGAAGGGCAACGCCGCTATGTGGAAAGCCTTTCTTCATACGCACGCCAGTTCTTGGGACGTATGAGCAAACCCGAATGCGACTTTATCAAAGGCATCCCGCCCGCCATTGCCATCGAGCAGAAAGTGGTGAGCCGGAACCCGCGCTCTACGGTGGGTACCTCGACCGAAATCTACGAATACCTGCGCCTGCTCTTTGCCCGCGTGGGAAAGACGTATTCGCCCGTAAGCGGGCAACTGGTCAAGAAAGACAGCCCCGAAGACATCGTAAACTGTATGCTCTCTTATCCGAAGGGCACCCGATACACAGTACTCACCCCTATCCTTCCCCGCGAAGGGCGCGATGTAGCCCAGCAAATCGAAACCGACATGAAAGAAGGGTTTACCCGCCTGGAAGTCAACGGGAAAATGGTACGCATTGAAGAATACCAATACAACCCGAAAGATACGGTTTACCTGCTGGTGGACCGCATGAGTGCAGACGATTCGAAAGACGCGATAAGCCGCCTGACCGATTCGGCTGAGACCGCCATGTACGAAGGCGACGGGGCTTGCCTGCTCCGGTTTTACCAGCCCGACGGCTCAACCAGCCTGTACCGGTTCAGCACGAAGTTTGAAGCGGACGGCATCAAATTCGAAGAGCCGACCGACCAGATGTTCTCGTTCAACTCTCCCTTGGGGGCTTGCCCCACGTGCGAAGGCTTTGGCAAAGTGATTGGCATTGATGAGCATTTGGTCATCCCTAACCGTGCGCTAAGCGTATACGACGGAGCCGTGATGTGCTGGAGAGGAGAGAAAATGGGCGAATGGCTTCAAGCCTTCCTGCGCGAAGCCCCTGAACACGACTTTCCTATCTTTACGCCCTATTACGAGCTGACTCAAGCGCAAAAGGACTATCTTTGGCACGGACCGCGCGACAAGGTATGCATCGACTCATTCTTCAAGATGCTGGAAGAAAACCAATACAAAATCCAATACCGCGTGATGCTGGCACGCTATCGGGGGAAAACCACATGTCCCGAATGCCATGGAAGCCGGTTGAAGAAAGAAGCCCTTTATGTAAAAGTTGGGGGACGCAATATCGCCGAACTGGTAGACATGCCCATCAGCCAACTCAAGGAATTTTTCCGTACCCTGAAATTGAGTGAACACGACATGCAAATAGCCACCCGGCTCTTGAACGAAATCAATAGCCGCCTGACCTTCTTGGAAGACGTGGGACTGAGTTACCTGACTCTGAACCGTTTGAGCAATTCCTTATCGGGCGGAGAAAGCCAGCGCATCAACCTTGCCACATCGTTGGGAAGCAGCTTGGTAGGCTCTTTATACATATTGGATGAACCCAGCATCGGGCTTCATAGCCGCGATACCGACCGGCTCATCAAAGTGTTGCGCCAATTGCAACAATTGGGCAATACGGTGGTCGTGGTAGAACACGACGAAGAAATCATCCGTGCCGCCGATTACATCATTGATATCGGTCCCAAAGCCGGACGCTTGGGAGGCGAAATCGTGTATGAAGGAGACATGAAGGATTTAAAGCCCGGAAGCCCAAGCTATACCGTAAGATATTTATTGGGAGAAGATACCATCGAACGCCCAGCCTCGCACCGCTCGTGGAACAACTACATCGAAGTGAAAGGCGCACGCGAAAACAACCTGAAAGGCATCAATGTGCGTTTTCCCCTGAACATCATGACGGTAGTGACCGGAGTGAGCGGGTCGGGTAAAAGTACTTTGGTACGCGACATCTTCTATAAAGCCCTGAAGCGGGAATATAGCGAGACCAGCGAACGTCCGGGCGAGTTTATATCGCTGGAGGGAGACATCCGCATGGTGAACGACATCGAGTTTGTAGACCAGAACCCGATAGGAAAGTCTTCGCGGAGCAACCCAGTGACTTACGTGAAAGCTTACGATGAAATCCGGAAACTCTTTGCCGAACAGCCCCTTGCCAAGCAAATGGGATATACGGCAGGCTATTTCTCGTTCAACACCGAAGGCGGGCGATGCGAGGAATGCAAAGGCGAAGGCACCGTGACCGTAGAAATGCAATTCATGGCAGACTTGGTGCTGGAATGCGAATCGTGCCACGGGAAACGCTTCAAAAGCGATACATTGGAAGTGAAATTCGAAGGCAAGAACATCTACGATGTATTGGAAATGACCGTCAACCAAGCCATCGAATTCTTCGGAAAACACGGACAAAAAAAGATAGTAAAGAAGCTCCAGCCCTTGCAGGAAGTAGGTTTGGGCTACATCAAGCTGGGACAATCTTCGTCCACCCTGTCGGGAGGAGAGAACCAGCGTGTGAAATTGGCTTATTTCCTCAGCATCGAGAAAGCCCAGCCCACGATATTTGTCTTCGACGAACCTACCACAGGCTTGCACTTCCACGACATAAAGAAACTTTTGGAAGCCTTTGATGCGTTAATTGAGCGAGGGCATACCGTGGTCATTATCGAACATAATCTGGACGTAATCAAATGTGCCGATTATGTCATCGACTTAGGGCCGGAAGGAGGCGAACAAGGCGGAAACATCGTTGTATGCGGCACTCCCGAAGAAGTGGCACAATGCGGAGCATCGTACACCGGACAATATTTGAGAGAGAAAATACATAAAGAATAAGAAAAAGGGTTAGTTAAACTTTTAAATGCTAAAAACATGAAACACAATTTGAAGAAATGGGTAGGAGCTATCGTTTTCATGACCGCTCTACCTGTAATGGGGCAACAATATCCCTACCAAAATTCGGATTTGACCCCCGACGAGCGTGCCACCGATTTAATTGGAAGGCTGACATTAGAAGAAAAAGTGTCCTTAATGCAAAACTCTTCTCCTGCCATTCCACGCTTAGGAATCAAGGCATACGATTGGTGGAACGAAGCGTTGCACGGAGTAGGACGTGCCGGACTTGCCACGGTATTCCCACAAACCATCGGCATGGCAGCATCCTTCGATGATGAATTGCTCTATCAAGTATTTACTGCCGTATCAGATGAAGCACGTGCCAAATATGCGCAATTCCGCAAAAAAGGCGACTTAAAACGCTATCAAGGGTTGACTTTCTGGACTCCGAACGTAAATATCTTCCGCGACCCACGCTGGGGACGCGGACAAGAAACTTACGGTGAAGACCCGTACCTGACTTCACAAATGGGCATGGCGGTAGTAAGAGGCTTGCAAGGTCCAGAAGACACAAAATACAACAAACTACATGCATGTGCCAAGCACTTTGGAGTACACTCCGGTCCCGAATGGAACCGGCATGAATTCAATGCCGAAAACATTGCCCCGCGCGATATGTGGGAAACTTACATGCCTGCTTTTAAAGACCTGGTACAGAAAGCACATGTAAAAGAAGTGATGTGCGCCTACAACCAGCTGGAGGGAGAGCCATGTTGCGGAAATAACCGCCTGCTGACCCAAATCCTCCGCAATGAATGGGGATTCGGAGGTATTGTGGTATCCGATTGTGGTGCTATCAGTGACTTTTGGCGCAAAGGAGACCATGAAACCCATCTCGACCAAGCCCATGCCAGTGCCGGAGCCGTTTTAAGCGGAACCGACTTGGAATGTGGAAACAACTATAAATCATTGCCCGATGCCATCCAAGCAGGACTAATAGACGAAAACCAAATAGACATCTCTGTGAAACGCCTGTTGAAAGCACGTTTTGAATTAGGGGAAATGGATGAGAACGTATGCTGGGATACGATTCCCTACTCGGTTGTAGATTGCCAAGCACATAAAGACCTTGCGTTGAAAATAGCCCAGGAAAGCATTGTGCTTTTGCAAAACCGCAACAACATCCTTCCGCTGAAAAAAGACATGAAAATCGCATTAATAGGACCCAATGCCAACGACTCGGTCACCCATTGGGGTAATTATAACGGTTATCCTTCGCATACCGAAACACTATATGAAGCTATGAAAAAACGGCTTCCGGCATCCCAACTGATTTATGAATTCGGATGTGACCGAACGGCTTTTGTCACATTAGAAAGCGTATTCAGCCAATGTGCCATTGACGGAAAACCAGGCTTTAAATCAACTTATTGGAATAATCCTGAACTGGAAGGCACACCGGCGGCTGTAGTACAAAATCCTACCCCCTTCCATTTTACAACTTTAGGAGCAACCGTATTTGCACCAGGAGTAAACATTACTGATTTTTCAGCCCGGTATGAATCGGTATTTACCGCAAAAGAGACCGAAGACATCAAGTTCCAATTCTCGTCACACGGCATCATCCGCTTGTATATTGACGGTCAAGAAGTGGCATCGGGCAGACGCCTGCAAAACCACGCCACTCTCTACACCCTGAAAGCGGAAAAAGGAAAATCGTATGACGTGAAATTTGAATTTATCTTCAATAGTACAGACCGTGCCGCACAATTGGACTTCGACATGGGACGTGATGTTCCGTTTAATCTGCAAGCCTCTGTCGATAAAGTAAAAGACGCTGATGTCATTGTCTTTGCCGGAGGAATTTCACCGACTTTAGAAGGTGAAGAAATGCCGGTAGACGCCGAAGGATTCAAAGGAGGCGACCGTACCAGCATCGAACTTCCTGCCATCCAACGCAAAATGATTGCCGAACTGAAGAAATTAGGCAAACCTATTATCTTCATCAACTATTCTGGCTCAGCGATGGGATTGGCTCCCGAAAGCGAAATATGCGACGGAATGATTCAAGCATGGTATCCGGGACAAGCAGGAGGCACTGCTATTGCCGATGTCTTATTCGGCGACTACAATCCTGCCGGAAAATTACCGATTACATTCTATACACATACCGACCAACTACCCGATTTTCAAGACTACTCTATGAAAGGACGTACCTATCGGTATATGACCGAAAAACCGCTCTTCTGTTTCGGACATGGATTGAGTTACACTACATTCGATTATGGAAAAGCCCGATTAAGCAAAACGACCTTCAATAAAGGTGAAAAACTTACATTGACAATCCCTATAACGAATAATGGAGACCGCAATGGAGAAGAAGTGGTGCAAATTTATCTCCGCCGTCCGGGCGATGCAGATGCCCCTTCACATACGCTACGCGCATTTAAACGTGTATATATCCCTGCAGGAGAGACTAAAGAAGTAAACTTGCCCCTATCAGACGATAATTTCTTATGGTTTGATACGGCTACTAACAATATGAATTTGGTCAGTGGTGATTACGAACTATTATATGGCGGAACTTCCGATGCCAGCCACCTGAACAAAATACGACTTACAATCCTTTAATAGTTAATTGCTGATAATTGACAGGGAACAAATAAAATATCTAAAAACCTTTTTACCTTACCCTGCCAATTATCAGCTCCTGACTTTTAAGAAATTTATTATGCTAAAGAAAATCCTATATATCGGTTTGATTGGTTGCTTTATCGGCATTTTTGCCCAAGCACAATCCACTATATTGTATTCAACAGACAACCAAATATCAAGCAGCCTTATCAATGACATTTATCAAGATAAGGAAGGTTTTATCTGGATATCCACCGAATATGGACTGAACCGTTTTGATGGAAACAAATTCATCACATACAACCACATAGACGAAGACTCAACTTCGCTCTGCAATGACTATATTCATCAGACTTTTGAAGACAGCAAAGGAAATTTATGGGTCAGTTCAATGACTGGTCTGATGAAATATGACAGAAATACAAATTCCTTTACTCCAATACCCTTATATAGAAACCAACTGCAAGTATTTTCAGGCATAAACCAAATCATCGAGAGCAAAGAAGGAATATTATGGGCAACATCTTCAGGAGAAGGGCTATTCCAAATCAATGCAGAAAATCTAAAAGGACAATGCGTCATACCCATCTATCAAGCCGGATTCCGCCATTTAAGTACCGTATTGGATGACGGAAAAGGGAACTTATGGATAGGCTCCGAAAATGACGGACTAATACATTATAACCCTAGAAACGCAACTATCAAGATATTCAAGAAACCCGAAATCAGCGAAGATAATATATCCAGCCTCGCCAAAGACCCGTATGGAAATATCTATATCGGCACATTAAGCGGCGGGCTAAATATCTACAATGACTCATCCAAACAAATCAGACCCATCGTTTATAAAGGAAGACACAACCTACAAATAACAGTTTTAACTTATACAAACAACCGGCTTTATATCGGGACAGACGGCGAAGGGCTGAAAACTTATATACCCGGTGAACAAGAAATGCACGACATTCCCCTTGAAGATACGACATTCGACTTAAACAATAAAAAAATACACGCTATCTTGTTTGACCGCAATAACGATTTATGGATCGGACTATTCCAACGCGGCGTAGCCCTTATCTCCATGCGCCACAATCCCTTCCAATATCATGGATACAAATCACTATATGGGAATCCGATAGGCAACAAATGTATCATGTCCGTCCTCGAAGACCATAGAGGACAACTATTTGTCGGGACGGATAACGATGGGCTTTATATTCTCGACAAACAATTCACCCCCTTGAACCATCTCCTTCCCAATAAGAGCATACATAGTGTAGCCAATACAATCTTAGCCATATTCCAAGACTCGGACAATGAAATATGGTTAGGTACATATACCAAAGGAGCATGCAAACTAAACCTGAACCAACAATCATGCGATTACATCCCGGAACTGCAAAATGAACGTGTATTTGCCATAACCGAAGACAAAAACCGTAACTTATACTTCAGTTCGTACGGAGCAGGATTGTATGTATACAACAAAGATAAAAAACAAATCACGCAATACAAATCCTTAGAAAAAAGCAGCGAGACAAAAATATACAACGAACTGCCAAACAACTGGATTAATGCACTCTATTGTGATAAAGAAGGACTAATCTGGATAGGACACTTTGAAGGCATAACGTGTTTTAATCCGAAAACTAAAAGTTTCCTGAACTTCAACGAACAAAACTATATCCTAAAAGGATGCATCGGCTATACCATAACTGAAGACCGTTATGGAAATATCTGGGCTGGCACTTCCAACGGACTATATACATTCAACCGGCAAACTGGAGAAATCAAACGCTATTCCCAACAAGAAGGATTAGGGAATAACATCGTATGCGGCATTTGTGAAGACAAATTCGGAAATATCTGGGTAAGCACTTTCAATGGTATCAGCCGATTAAATCCCCAGACACAGGCCTTCACTACGTATCATTCAGGTGATGGACTGCAAGGTAACGAATTTACACGTGGCGCTTTTTTCCAATCGGATAAAGGAACTATTTATTTTGGAGGGACAAATGGAATCACTAGTTTCATGCCCGAACAAATCATCAGTGAACGGCAAGTTCCGCCTGTTACCATTACTGATTTCAGGGTTTCAGGACAATCCATTAACACTCAAACTTTATCTGGAGGAAAACCAATCATAAAAACATCAGTCACAGAAGCCGACCGCTTCCGGCTAAGTTACAAAGACAATACATTCAGTATTTCATTCTCAACTTTGCAATTCGCACAAGCCAAACAAATTGTCTATAAATACCGCATCAAGGAATTAGACGAAGATTGGCAAACGACAGCTTTAGGAGCTAACTATGTTACATATAACAACTTAACTCATGGCAAATATACTTTTGAAGTGTTTGCTATCGACCATGGCTACAACTCGGAAATTAAAACAATTACAATCCTTATTACACCTCCTTGGTTCCTGTCATGGTGGGCATACATTCTTTATGGTATACTCATCTTACTTATCATTTGGGCATTCATAAGTTATACACGTACACGGTGGAAACAACGGAAAGAAATAGTGGAACGTAAACATGCAGAAGAAATAAGCGAAGCCAAACTACAGTTCTTCATCAATATTTCTCACGAAATCCGTACGCCTCTTACGCTGATTATCACTCCAATGGAGAAACTTATAGCCCAATGCCATGATGTGGAATTAAATAAAACCTACCTGATGATTTACCGTAATTCCCAACGTATCCTAAGATTGATAAATCAGCTTATGGATATCCGGAAAATAGATAAAGGGCAAATGATTCTCAAATTTAAAGAAACAGACTTGGTGAAATTCATCGAAGACTTTGTCAATACATTCAGTTATCTGGCACAAAATAAGCATATTACATTTACATTTGAACATGACGATAAACAACAGAAAGCATGGATAGACCAAAACAACTTTGATAAAATCCTAATGAACTTGCTTTCCAACGCCTTTAAATATACTCCTGAAGGCGGACACGTCACCATTGCCCTTAAAACAGGAGAAGATGATACTGCAAAATCTCCACTGAAAAAGTACATTGAACTAAGTATAAAAGACACTGGTATCGGACTGAACAATGAACAAATAGAACGTATCTTCGAACGTTTCTATCAAATAAATAATGACATTACACGTAATCAGGCTGGAACAGGCGTAGGACTTCATTTGACTCGTTCACTTGTACAATTACATTATGGAACAATCATTGCACGTAATCGTACCGACCAACAAGGAAGTGAATTCATTATTCATATTCCACAAGGATGCAACCATCTAAAAATGGAAGAACTTGACATAAGCGAAAATACTCCACCATCCCATAGAGGTCCCGAACAACTAGAAAAAAGCCTTCAGGAAGATACGGGTTCTCAAGAGGAAACCATTGACCCAAGCAAAAAGATAAAAACAAAGCATAATTTACACATTCTCATCGTTGATGACGAAAAAGAAATACGCGAATATTTAAAAAACGAACTTGAAACGGAATATAAAGTAAGTATATGCAGTAATGGAGCCGAAGCATACGACTTCTTACTGAGCAATTCCGTGCAACTTATTATCAGTGATGTTATGATGCCCGAAATGGATGGCATCACGCTTTGTCGTAAAATACGCGCCAATGCAAATATAAACCATATCCCAATCATTTTACTTACAGCCAAAGGACGTACAGAAGAGCAAACCGAGGGCATAGAAACCGGCGCAGATAGTTATATCATTAAACCGTTCAGCATAAAAGTCTTGCAAAGCACTATCACTAATCTGATAGAGACACGGAAACTGCTGAAAAATAAATTCAGCGGTGCACAAGAACAGAATGACAAAATACAGCCTGTACAACTTATCTCATCCAACGAAGTATTAATGCAACGGATTATGAAGATAATCAACGATAATATTGCTGAACCTTCGCTCAGCGTAGAAATGTTGGCTAACAGCGTCGGATTAAGCCGTGTACATTTACATCGTAAACTAAAAGAGATAACCAATCTGTCGCCAAGAGACTTCATCCGAAACATACGTATGCAACAAGCTGCAAAGTTGCTTAAAGAAAAAAGGCTTAGTATCTCTGATGTGGCTTATGCGGTAGGATACAATAATCTTTCGCATTTTTCGAACACATTTAAAGATTTATTTGGAAAAACTCCCAAAGAGTACATGCAAAACTTCCATGATGAACAAGAACCATTTCAGTTTGAATTAACTGAAAATCCTGATGCAAATGACGCGGATTCAGAAAATATGGAAGAACAAACCAATAATGAAACAGCAAAGATACCAACAATCAAGACGAAGAAAAATCCATGAACGAAAACACTACGAATGGTAAAAAGAACAACGTTACAGAATAGTTCCTATATCCCGTTGTATGACAAAACAAAAAAAGAGGGTGTTTCAAAATAGACTTTCATTTTGAGACACCCTCTTTATACTTTACTGATAATTTTTATTTCTGACGAATAAAGATATTAATCGGAGTACCAGACAAATTCCAACGCTCACGTATTTTATTCTCAAGAAAACGCTTATATGGTTCTTTTACATATTGTGGCAAATTGGCAAAAAATACAAAAGAAGGAATCTGTGTATTCGGCAACTGCGTAACATATTTTATTTTAATATATTTCCCTTTGTTCGAAGGGGGCGGATAAGCCTCAATCAAAGGCAACATCGCTTCATTCAAACGAGCAGTAGAAATACGCATTGTCCGTGCCTGATAAACTTCTTTTGCACATTCCAATACCTTAAATATACGTTGTTTCGTAAGAGCTGATGCGAAAATAATCGGGAAGTCCGTAAACGGAGCAAAACGGTTACGGATAGCTTCTTCATAATGCTTGATTACTTTATCAGTCTTATCCTCAACCAAATCCCATTTATTCACCACAACAACCAACCCTTTTTGATTACGTTGAATCAGAGAAAAAATATTCAAATCCTGCCCTTCAATACCCCGAGTTGCATCCAACATCAAAATACAGACATCCGAATTTTCAATGGCACGAATGGAACGGATTACAGAATAATATTCCAAGTCTTCATTTACTTTATTTTTTTTCCGAATACCTGCCGTATCCACTAAATAAAAATCAAAACCGAACTTATCATAACGCGTATAGATAGAATCACGAGTGGTTCCAGCTATCTCTGTCACAATGTTCCGCTCTTCACCGATAAAGGCATTGATAATAGATGATTTACCAGCGTTAGGACGTCCTACAACGGCAAAACGCGGGATATCTTCATCCAAATCTTCATCAGCCTCTTTCCGGAATTTACTCAAAATCAAATCCAACAAGTCCCCTGTACCGCTTCCGCTTAATGCTGAAATGCAATAAGGATCCCCCAGACCTAAAGAATAAAATTCTGCAGCATTGTATTGCAAATCATTATTGTCCGTCTTATTAGCTACAACAATTACAGGAGTTTTTGATCTGCGCAAGATAGCAGCAACATCCATATCCAAATCCGTCACTCCATTCATTATATCAACCATAAAAAGAATGACATCCGCTTCATCCATGGCTAATATTACTTGCTTTCGGATTTCTTCTTCGAAAATATCATCCGAATTAACCACCCAACCGCCGGTATCCACCACTGAAAACTCTTTTCCTTGCCATTCTGACTTTCCGTACTGGCGGTCGCGGGTTGTACCGGCCTGTTCATTCACAATAGCTTGACGTGTCTTAGTCAAGCGATTAAACAGTGTCGACTTTCCCACATTGGGACGTCCTACGATTGCTACTAAATTTCCCATATTTTTTTCATTTACGGCTATCACAGCCGAGATTAATCTAATTGATAACCAAAGTTCTTCAATTCTTTATCCGAACTTCTCCAATTTTCATCCACTTTGACAAAAGTTTCCAAATAAATAGACTTTTGGAAAAAATGCTCCAGTGTCTTCCGCGCTTCAGTCGCCACCTTTTTTAATGCTTTCCCTTGGTGACCTATAATGATTCCCTTTTGCGACTCGCGCTCCACATAAATCACCGCATTGATATGGATGCTTTTTGCCTCCTCCTTAAACTGCTCTACTACTACTTCCACCGAATAAGGAATCTCTTTATCGTAATACAACAGAATCTTTTCACGAATGATTTCTGTCACAAAAAAGCGTGCCGGCTTATCAGTCCATTGGTCTTTCCCAAAATAAGGGGGAGAATCCGGAAGCAAGTCTTTGACACGTTTCAACACGACATCCACATTAAACTTCGCTTTCGCTGATGTCGGAATAATTTCGGCATCAGGCAATAACTCATGCCACTCTTCTACCAACTTTATCAAACCGTCTTGATTGGTTAAATCAATCTTATTTATAAGTAACAAAACAGGAACATTCAATTTGCGTACTTTCTCTATAAAGTCCAAATTTTTATCCGGCTTCTCTACCGTATCTGTCACATACAATAATATATCAGCGTCAACCAATGCGGATTCAGAAAAATTCAGCATTGATTCCTGAAGCTTATAATTCGGCTTTAATACACCTGGAGTATCCGAAAAAACGATTTGCATATCATCGGTATTCAAAATTCCCATGATACGATGCCGTGTTGTCTGCGCTTTAAATGTTGCGATAGAAACACGTTCTCCTACCAATAAGTTCATCAATGTAGACTTTCCTACATTGGGATTTCCCACAATATTTACAAATCCGGCTTTGTGCATATTCAATAATCCATCAACTATACAAAAAAACGCATCGGATCGGGATGCGTTTTTTATAAAGACTAAATTCTTTTCTTAAATCTTATCACCATCATAACCCCACTTCACATACGAAGCACCCCATGTGAAACCGGCTCCGAAAGCTGTGAAAATAATGTTATCACCTTTCTTCAACTGCTTTTCATAATCCCATAAGCAAAGTGGCAAAGTTCCAGCACTTGTATTGCCATACCGCTGAATATTAACCATCACCTTACTCAAAGGAACTTCCAAGCGCGAAGCGACAGCATCAATAATACGCAAATTTGCCTGATGAGGAACGATCCAGTCAATATTATCTTTATGCAAGCCATGTCTCTGAGCAATCTCTTCAGTTACATCAGACATGTTCGAAACAGCATACTTAAACACTGTTCTGCCTTCTTGATACAGATAATGCATTTTATTGTCGATAGTAAAATACGAAGGAGGACATACCGAACCGCCCGCTTTCATGTGCAAGAAAGGCAAACCCTTTCCATCAGTGCGTAATATCGAATCGATAATTCCATATTCTTCTGTCGTAGCCTCTACCATACAAGCGGCAGCACCATCACCGAAAATCGGACAGGTCGCACGATCTGAATAATTCACCATTGAAGACATCTTATCCGCACCGACAATAATAATCTTCTTATGTCTACCTGACTGAATCATACTTGCAGCTGTTTCCATAGCATAAAGGAAACCGCTACACGCTGCTTGCAAATCAAATGCATACGCATTTTTAAGCCCCAATTTATCACACAAAATCGAAGCTGTAGAAGGGAAATGATAGTCAGGAGTTGTAGTTGCCACAATTACGCAATCAATCGAGTCAGGATCTGAATTCGTCTTTTGCATCAATTGCTTGGCAGCCTTACGCGCCAAATAAGATGTACCTAAACCTTCTTCATTTAAAATACGTCTTTCCTTCACTCCAATTCGAGTCATAATCCACTCATCGTTGGTATCGACCATTCTTGACAACTCTTCATTTGTCAATACATAGTCAGGAACATATCCGCCGACTCCTGTAATTACAGCATTTATTTTTTCCATCATTTCTATTTTTAGTCTATGCAATCTTAAAAAAAGAGCCGAAGAGCCGAAAGCTCTCCGGCTTTATTCTTCTTTCAATACCACACAAACATGTTTAACTAAAGCTCACTCTTAAAGAGCTGCTTCTTTTTCGATTGCTAATTTTCCTCTGTAATAACCGCAAGCTCCACATACTGTGTGATAAACATGCCATGCTCCACAATTGGGGCAAATGGCCAACGTAGGAGCAACTGCCTTATCATGAGTTCTTCTCTTAGCAGTTCTCGTTTTTGATTGTCTTCTTTTAGGATGTGCCATTTTCTTAAAATTTATTTTAATTATTATCTATTAATTTTCTCAAATCATTCCACCTTGGGTCAACATCTTTCTGTTCTTCGCCCATAGATTGCATATCCTCTCCCTCTTCTTCTACGCACAAATGCTGATTTAACACCTTCATCATCTCTGGGTTACATTCACCATCTTCGTGTGTATGTTGCATAGGCAAACTCAACGCAATGAATTCGTACAAGAACCAAGTAATATCAATATATCCTTCTTCTTCAGGTACGGTCACCACTTCTTCGTTATCAGAATAATCTGTACCCAATTTCACTTTCAGCATATTGGTAGTGTCAACCGCAAGACTCATGTCATCCAAACACCGATCACACGGAACAACTACTTGACCAAACGTATGAAAATTCAATATAAATCCCCCCGTAAACTTCTTTACATCTAATCTTACATGTAATTTACCTTTCCGTATTTCTGGGGCATCTATATTCTTAAAGAAATTATCATCAAGATCATATTCATAACAACAAAGATCCTGAGTCATATTTCTTAAATCTACCTTATATATATCACACGTTTCCAAATCACTACACTATATAAATCGGGCAGCAAAGATACGAATAATTCTTGATATTCCCTAGCAGGGAAGTATATTTTTTAATCGTACTTTACTATTATAAACAAGAAAGTCCCCGGCATCCGACTGGATACCGGGGACCCCCACTTAAAACGGCGGCTGCCTACTCTCCCACTTGCGCAGTACCA
>ENA-OXEE01000373-OXEE01000373.1-human-gut-metagenome-genome-assembly--contig:-NODE-373-length-24106-cov-20.7415_pt1 | contig 24106 bp, 20 predicted proteins | sample MGYA00249824_ERZ652242 | MGnify/ENA primary metagenome ERZ652242 (study PRJEB26925, sample SAMN05826943) | human gut metagenome | biome: ENVO:2100002; feature: ENVO:00000062; material: ENVO:00002003... | reverse complement strand
AAACTGTGTTAAACTACTTTTTATTGTAGCCTGACACAGTTTAATTTACACTCTCCTTACTAACTCCAAGCGTTGAATAGCAAAATCCTTGTTGGCTATCTTCATAATTTCCTCATCCGTGAGAAAACCACGATTAACAGGCTCCAAGTGAAAACGATGATTGAGGAAAGGGTCGTGAAGAAGATAACCACGTTTTTGCGCATAGATGGTTACGGTCTTGAGTGTCTTCATTTTCTTGACCGATGTGTTGTAAGCGCAACCTGCCACAGTACTCAGATATAACTCAAAATCCTGTACCACGGATGATGTGAACTCTGTCAGTCCTACATCCTTTCTTCCATACTTATGAATAAGGAATTCTGAGAAATGTCTTCTTAAAACGCTGTACTTTTGCAGGCTGTCTTTGCTGATGGTGTGTCCGACGCGTTGCCTGATGTCTTCGTTGAATCTGTCGAATACAGGGAGGAAAGTTGTATACTCCCTGTATTTTCCCACAAAATAAGAGCGGATTTTCTCCAATGACAGGGAGGAGTCGTCCTCATATTTGTGATAGATGTTATTCAGTGTAGCAGAAATAGAGTCCAATGCGGCATTGGCGGATAAAGCTTCAGCCGTCCGACCTTTGAGCCGACTTGTGGCATTGTTCCATACAGTCTTGTCCACGAAGATTTTTGTAGATCCGAAATTTGCCATCTCTCCGTTAAGGAATACACGGAGCATTACAGGCGACTTTCCTTCTTTGTTCTCATAGTTTGAGCGTAGGTAGAAGGATACCTTGAAAGTTGTTCTCATAATGCATCATTCTTTTGTGTAGCACTCGGCTGCAAAGTTAATATATAACACTCTGAAAAAGAAAGAATTAATGCCGTCAATATGGTATTCAAAATCCCGTCACTGCTACATTTTTTGCTGCTACAATCTTTGTGTAGCAGTTTATGTAGCAGAATTTGACCGAATGATGACTGTCAAAACATAGAGTTATGCCGTCAGGCAATAGAAGTATATACAAAGAAAAATCGTTGTAAAACCTTGATTTTACAACGATTATCTAATTTTTGAAGGCTAAAATGAAGACCCTTGTGAAGACCTTTTAAAGCCTATTAGCGGAGAGAGAGGCTCTTTCTCTCGAACTATCATAAACTATCAAATTTCATCAATCTATTGTAATATAGCAGTTTACGCAAAATGTTAATAAAATGAGATTTCACGGAAAATCTTTGGTAATATCATTTTTAGGGTGTAACTTTGGGTGCATAAAACAATACACCCGAAGATATGAACATCAAACGGAATATCATCTTCACGTTGGAGAGCAGGAAGAAGGACGGAGTTCTTATCACAGAGAACGTGCCTATTCGTATGCGCGTTAATTTTGCGTCCAAGCGGATTGAGTTCACCACTGGCTATCGCATTGATTCGGCCAAGTGGGATGCAGATAAGCAGCGTGTGAAGAATGGTTGTAGCAACAAACTGAAACAATCGGCTTCTGAAATCAATGCTTCGCTCTTGGAGTATTACACGGAAATACAGTCAATCTTTAAGAGGTTTGAGGTAGAGGACGTAATGCCAACGCCCAAACAGATAAAGGAGGCTTTCAATGCTTTGCACAAACCTATGAGCGAAGAACCTAAGCCAAAGAAAGAAGCGTTGCCTTGTGATTTCTTTCAGGTGTTTGATGATTTTGTCGAGGATTGCGGACGTCAGAACGATTGGACAAACTCTACTTATGAGAAGTTTGCTGCCGTGAAGAATCATCTGATGAACTTTCGTGAAGGACTTACCTTTGAGTTCTTTGATGAGCGAGGATTAAATGATTACATTAGTTATCTGCGTGATGTAAAGGAGATGCGCAACACAACCATTGGCAAGCAATTGAGTTTCTTGAAATGGTTTTTGCGCTGGGCTTTCAAGAAAGGTGTGCATCAGAACAACGCCTACGACAGTTATAAGCCTAAATTCAAGAGTACCCAAAAGAAAATCATCTTTCTCACTTGGGACGAACTCAATCGTCTCCGAGAGTTCAAAATCCCTTCCAACAAGCAGGCTCTCGAACGTGTGCGTGATGTTTTTCTCTTCCAATGCTTCACAGGCTTGCGCTATTCGGATGTGTTCAATCTCCGCAGAAGCGATATTAAAGGCGACCATATTGAAGTTACAACGGTCAAGACTTCCGATAGTTTGATTATAGAACTGAATAATCACAGCAAAGCGATTCTTGACAAGTACAAGGATGTGGCGTTTGAAGATAACAAGGTATTGCCGGTGATTACCAATCAGAAAATGAATGACTACCTCAAAGAATTGGCAGAAATGGCTGGAATTGACGAGCCTATTCGCCAAACGTATTACAAAGGTAATGAGCGTATTGACGAAATTACACCTAAATATGCCCTGCTTGGCACACATGCAGGTCGCCGCACTTTTATCTGCAATGCGCTTGCATTGGGTATTCCTCCGCAAGTAGTTATGAAATGGACTGGGCATAGCGATTACAAGGCTATGAAACCTTACATAGATATTGCGGACGATATTAAGGCAAATGCCATGAGTAAATTCAATCAATTATAACACCGAAATAATATGAGCCAAGAAATAAATAAAGCAGAGAAACAAGATTTATCACTTGTTGTTCAAGCCATCGGTTCCGACCTCGAGCATACACAAGTACGCATGATAGCCTCTGCAAATGCAGATATGCTCTTCCACTATTGGAAAGTAGGACATTTTATTCTCTATCTCCAAAAGAAAGAGGGTTGGGGAAGCAAAGTCATAGATAATCTTTCTAAGGCGATACGTTCTAAATATCCAGATAAGAAAGGCTATTCTCGTAGAAATATCTTCTATATGTGCCAGTTTGCCAGTGCTTATCCGTTGGAAGTGCTGAAAAAAATGGATAGGATAGATAGCTTGCTCACGACTCCTACAATAGAAAATGTTTTGAGCTTGACTAATGAACTCAATCAAATAGTGCAACAACCTGTTGCACTAATTCAATCCACAGATAATCAATCGAACACAATTACGCAACAGCCTGTTGCACAATTAGAAGAAGTTACTGAAACATTGTCAACAATCTATCACTGCGACATCAGTCAGATAGAGGAAATATTCAAGCATTCCGTCATTGTTCGCACTAACTGGGCGAGCCATGTTATTCTGCTTAATAGTAAACTCCCTTTGGGCGAGTGCTATTGGTACATTACGCAAGCAGTTGCTAATGGGTGGAGTCGCAATGTTCTGCAAATGCAGATTGAGACCAATCTTTTCGCTCGGCAAATTATGGCAAAGAAAGTGAGCAACTTCTCTGTGCGATTACCCAAACCGCAAAGCGACCTTGCCAACTATCTGATGAAAGACCCATATATCTTTGATATGATGGGACAGACAGATAAAATGGCAGAACGAGACATTGAACGGCAATTGGTTTCTCATATCACCAAATATCTTCTAGAAATGGGTAATGGCTTTGCTTTTGTCGCACAGCAGAAGCATTTTGAAGTAGGCGATTCTGATTTCTATGCCGACCTTATTCTCTATAACATCCAACTACATGCATACGTTGTTGTCGAACTTAAAGCAACACCTTTCAAACCCGAATATATGGGGCAACTCAATTTCTACATTAATGTAGTAGATGACACCCTCCGTGGCGAGCACGACAATAAGACCATCGGCTTGCTACTCTGTAATGGAGGTGATAAGGTGGTAGCGCAATATGCTCTCTCCGGCTATAACCAACCAATTGGTGTCAGCGATTACCAACTATCAAAGGCAATCCCCGAGAATCTGAAATCTACTTTGCCTACGGTGGAGGAAGTTGAGGAAGAATTGTCGAAGATCGTTGATAAAGGAGAAATCGTCTGAGTAGTTTGTTTTTATCTGTTCACATTGGAGCGTTTTAACCAGCATCCACTACTTGTATTCCAACGCTTAAGGTTTATAATATATTCTATCATAATATGAAAGTTCTTTTTCCTACTTCTGGTAATGGTGACTGTATTTTTTGCCTTGCAGACAAAGAAGATGGAACATATTTCTCAATAATGGTGGATTGCCATATATTCACCCAAGAAATAAAGGCTATCGTTACAGATACACTTCATTCCCACCTCGACTATCTGTTGGTGACACATATTGATGTAGACCACATTGAAGGGATTTGCAATATGCTGCATCAAATGCCAACACTTAAGATAGATCATATCATTTATAATAATCCTTTTGCAAAGAAGGAAGAGAATACACAAAACGAACCTCTTAGCGAATTTGAGAAGGAGCAGATTGAAAATTTAAAGACCTTTATTCCTAAATGGAAACCCAAGGTAGAACATATGGTTGCCGCAAAAGATATATTGGCATTATCCACATTGATTCAAAGAAATTGGACGGATGCTTGGGATAAAAAACTGAAACTCATTAGTGGTGAATATCTTTCTTTGGGTGAATTTGGGAAAATGTTTATAGTATCGCCTACCCAAACTGCTATTGATGAACTGAACAATCATATTCTTGATGAATTTGCAAGGAAGTTTTATAAGAAATATCCACTTGAGCAGGGGAAAGAGAAAGGGGCGGAATTATTTGAGTTACTCTCATTGCTCTATAATCAAAAGGATTTGCTTCTTGAGAATAAAATCTCCACTTCTATTAGCACAATAAACGCTGAATATGGGAAACCTGATAAAGAAGATACTTCTAAGACTAATAGAGCCAGCATTGCTTTTGCCTGGGAATTAGGCAATAAGAAAATTCTGCTCTTGGGTGATGCTACATCGGAAATTGTGATAGAAGGCATAAAGGCTTATAAGGAAAAGAATCAAATCTCTGTGAAAGAGAAAATCTATTTTGATGCTATCAAAGTTCCTCATCATGGAAGTGATGCCAATTTATCAAAAGAACTTTTGAAGCATATTGATAGTCCAAACTGGATATTCTGCGGATGCACAAGTTCTGCACCGCACTTGCACACCATTGCCAATATCATCTATCAACCTTTATCGAATACAATAAAAAAGCGTATAATGTACTTTAATTCGCACTATTACAAAAACAACATCTGTGAAGAGATGGAAAATAAGGTTCAGATGCTAAAGGAAGAGGGAATAGAAATAGAGGTAAAACAAATTAATAAAATAATGTTATGAGCAATATCAGTGCAATACCTTCAATCACTTGCAAAGTGGAATGTGGTACGGAAAGGGGAACTGCCTTTTTTGTGGATGTAGATAAACTGCTTACAGCATATCATGTGGTCGGTTCTGCTCTAAACGGCCATTCTATATATGTAGAAATTGAGGAAAAGGCTTATGAATGTGAACTTACAATAGTAAAAAAAGGAAAGGATATTGCCATCTTGAAGTTGAAAAATAAGGCAGTGAGCTATAAATATGGTTCGCTGCTTAGTATGCCAATAGAGGCGAAAAGTCATTTCAGATTTTGGGGTTATCCTAGTACTTTGATAGGTCAAGCTGTTGGCCAGTCGGTCAAGATAAGGGTGGATGAAACTTATATAGCATTAAATGGTGGTTTTGATGCCTATGCCGTATTTGAAGATGAGAAGCATCTTACAGAATACGCAGGTTTCTCAGGATCACCAGTCTATACAAATAGCGATAAGATAATCGGTATTGTGACAAATATATTGGATAGCCATATTGGTTTTATTAGTATCAAAAGTGTTAAAGATGAACTAAAAGCTCTAAATATCACCTCTAAGTCAGACTATATAGAATTTCAAGAGATTGCTTATGGTAGGAAAGACTGTCGTGAAAGGCTACGTATGCAGATTGCATTGGCAGGAAAGCGGTATAAGCCAGAACTAGATGTGCCTAACAAATCTATGGAGACTCTGTTTGCCAATCTATGGAATATTCAAGATTTACAGAAGCATAAAGAGATACTCCGCAAGAGTAAACAAGTGTTCCTTAATTTGCACAAAAGTAATCCTAAGATATTTGAAAACCCAGCTGATGAATCGTTGCCCGAGTTGGACTACAACATCGGAATGCAGCACGAAGTAGAACGGCTTAGAAGTGATCCTTCAAATTGGAAGACGATAGAGGACGCTTTGAAAAAGGAATTGCTGTCCTTAAAGCAAATACGCAAGAGCATTCGATATGTGGTCAATAGACAAGAAAAAAACTATTGCATTTACGGTTCCGCCGGATGTGGTAAGACACACAATGTTTGTAGCATAGCTTCGCAGCTTATCAAAGAAACGAATGTATATCTGTGCTTTGGTGTTCAGTTCAATAAGAATAAAGATGGCATTATAGCCGAAATTCGAAAGATTTTCAACTTCGAGGATGATAATTATTTGGATGAGTTACAGAAAAAAGCCCAAAAGGATGCTGCTAGTATCGGTGCAAGACGCCATGTATTTATAATTGATGCACTCAATGAAGGGTTGGATGATTCCTACTGGCGCGAGAGCTTAGGAGTATTAAAAGCAGAATTCGACAAGTATTCTAGTTTAGCATTAGTAGTGACAGTGAGAACACCATTTCATGAAAAATATGAGTTAAACAGATTGGGATACAAAATGCAATACCTTCCTGGCCTAGAAAATAGTCAAGATGTTGTGAATAAATATTTTAAAGCCTATGACATTGATTACAGCAAGTATCTTTCGGGATTCAAGAATGGGCTTTTTTTGAATATCTTCTGTGAAACTTATGTCTCGATGCCCTATTACAACAGAAAATGGCTAGAATCATTGGCTGTATTATATCACCAATACATTCATACGCGTGAAGAAACTGTGGCGAAAGCCGTGGATGAAGACCCAGAGCAGAATATCACTTGGCATTACCTTTGCCGATTAGCTCACTTATCGGTATTTACCTACAAATTCCATCCTATCACGCGCAAAAAAGCGAGAGTTGTTTCCAATCAACTTTGTAGAAATCGCACATGGAGTAATTCGCTTCTGTATAATTTAATAACAGAAGGCCTACTTTTGGCAGATTGGAATTATCCGACAAGCAATATGAACGAGGAGGCAGTTGTGAAGTTTGAATACGAACAGATGGAGGATGTAATGCGAGCCATTGCATTCCTCAATACCAAATCGGATAAGCAAGCAAAAATTATCCAACTCAGAGAATGGATCAAATGCTACAAAGAAGAAACACTTTGTATGGAAGGTTTCTATCAATTTCTAACTTACGTAACAATCCTTTGGCCAGAGAAATTTGAAAGAAAAGAGATTATTGAAGAGATAAACATAAGAAATAATGATTTTCTGCAACAATGTTTTATAGAAGGGTTAGAATGGCATTACCCTCCAGTTGAACAGAAACTCTTAGATGAATTTTGGCAAGATGCAGAGAAGACCTTAGGTTATCGTTTCATCTTCAGTGTGTCCTTACATTCGCTTAAGTTTTTTTTGGAAACGCTGCATCAATCTTTAGAGGCACTAAACCAAGCAGAATTAGATATCAAATGGACATATGTTGTTAATGAGAAATACGAAGAGTCAGTACTTTATACCGAAGATGTAAACAAACAAGAATATAAGACAGAAGCCTATCTTTTGGCTTGGAGTTGCGCATCATCGCATCCTGTGATAAGAGCACATGCCAAGCGGAAACTATGTCGCATATTTTGTTATCATAGCGACTTGTTTGAACTATTGATACGTGATTTCCATTCTACTAAAGATACCTATATCTTGGAGGGACTTTATAATGCAATATATGGCGCATTACTTCTTTTGCGGAAAGTGAAACTTTCCAATGAAGTATCGCATCTTATCTATAATTATCATTTACAGAACAAGCAACCAGTAGAGGATATTAGAGTACGTGAATGGTTGTTGAAGATACTGCTGTTTACCAAAAATCAGGAAAACGGTATAGACCTCTTTTCTAAGGTGTTGCCTCCTTATAAGCCACAAGAAGAGATATCCCTTGAAACAATAGAGATTAGTGAGGATTATTTCGGTCGTACAGATGGTTCTCGAAAACTTAGATATTCATTGTGTGGGTTTTCTGACTTTCATCGCTATATATTGGGCTTTAATACAAATAGCGAGAGTAGGATTTACACCCTAATGCCGCATAATAAAAACGGGAATCCATCTATGCTGCCACTCGTTCAATTACAATCTATGGTGGCTCAAAAAATTAACATTTTGGGCTGGAATGATGATTTAGGTGAACTGGATAATGGGGTACATTCATCGGGGCGGTATGATAACCAGCGTGAGCGAATAGGAAAGAAATATCAGTGGAAAGCACTATTTGCGGTAGAAGCACAACTGATGGATAATTTTGCTATAACTGATAGGTGGCACTATGGGGCAGATGGTAATAAGCGCATACTCAACTCTCCTTATCCGTGGTACAGTTCCATACAGAACGACTTTGATGTCACTTTGACTACAGAATTGATAGATGATGCAGAGTTAGCTGATGTATTGGATAAGCAGTCACCATTCGCGATAGATAAGCAAATGTCAGATGCCGACTGGGTTGAGCAACCAGTTACAATAGATGATTGTAAACACTTCTTTGTGGGTGAGGATAACAAGTGGGTGTTGTTATTTAAAATTTTCTCCGAATTCCCCGCGAATGGAGAGCATAAGGATGCCTATTTGTCCTACGAAACATTCTTTGTCCGCAATGAAGATGCACAGAAGTTTGAAGCCTGGATAGCAAGGCAAAACTTCAGCGGAAGAGCAATGCCAGCTTCTGGACAAAGTATAGATATCCGTCTACTTGAATATCCTTGGATGTTGCCTTATGTCAGTGCAGAAGATGAGGAGTGGATCTATGTATCAGCTGGTGATGGTAAATGTCCCTGCCGTGTAATGCTGACCAACTATACCCAGCTACAAGAAGAAACTATGGGGCTTGGCGATGAATATACGGAAGAGAACATGCTACCTTGCCCTGAACTTATGAACACTATGGAACTGCATTTCAAAGGTCATGCTTGCTTTACCTACGGAACAGAAGACCATTTAGCTTCTTTCTATGCTTCCACCATACATTATCGTGCAGGAATCCCCAAAGGATTGCATATTCGCAGAACGGTGCTAGAGGAATTCCTCCGTACAAAAGGTTATACCTTGTATTGGACAATCTCTGCAGAACGACAGCTTATAGTTGGTGCTACGGTTGTACCTAATTACAAAACTTACTCTTTCTGCGCCAAATATGGCGAAGGGGGAAATGTAAATTGGATAAAAGAATAAGATGATAATAGCATCTATAATTTATCAGAATATCCATAAGTTACCAAATGAAAGTTTAAATCGTAAAATCATCCCAAAGCCATGTCTTGGAAGATTTTATACTCTTTGTAAGGTGTACAGCCATTGAATATATATTATGAAGCCATTTATTTTTCTAAATACTTCTTTAGATCTCTTTGCTCTTGCTTGATTTTATCCTGTTGTAGCAATAACTCAGCTTGTCTTTGCAAGGCTTGCTCATAATCAATGACCTTCTCCTTCAATAGGTGGATGCCATTGGGATTGCGATGTGTTAGAAATATGCTGTCAAGATGTGCGAAATCAGAAGCGGTAGCTTTGCCCTGCATACGCAGATAACGATAGCGCAAATCGTAATCAGAGGCTGTTTGCAGCTTGTTGGCTCCCATACCGAAGAACCAACAACTCACCATGACCAGCCCACAAACCAATAAGAGTAGCATACGCTCGGCTAATTGCACGCTTGCAAATAGCGAGTAGTTCTTATATTCTACAGGCTTTTGTTGCTTGCTGATGAGCTGGTGCAAAGCTTCAAACTTTGGGTTGAGCTTCTTACTCGACTCAGATAGTGCCTCCAAAACAAAAAGTTGATACTCCTTGATTTTGGCTTGAGTTTCTTTCGAGAGATGGATTTGCACAGCTTCTTGCGTTTTAATACTATCTCCCTTTGGATTAGATAGCTGTTCAGCAATAGTAGTGCGCAGTTCTACCTGTGCCTTACTGATGGTTTTGCATTCTTGTTTAAGTTCTTCGAGCATATCGAGAACAGGTGCTATTTCGTTATTCATACTGATATAAATTTGATGTGATTAAATTCCACGTTTGCGATTAGCTCTATTGCGAAGTTTCTTTTGGAATCGAAGTTCATCAACGTCCACACTTCCGCTGGGCATAGGCATCGTAAAGACTTCGCCAAGTGCATCGGATAAGTCGCTTGCAAATCCGCTTTCATCAATCGAATGTGCCATTGGCTCTTTCGATAGATGTTGCTGTGCCTGCTGAATGTTTCGCTCTATCTCTGCATTGAGGCGCGAGAAAGAACAGGAGCGGTCTATCTTTGAGCCGCTGAAACTACATCCGTCTTTTTCAAAGATGATCCCCTGAATAACATTCGTATTACCTTTCGTCTTGAAACGAGTGGTAATACCTTGTTGCTCTAACCCAGTAACAAAATCTTTCCAAGTCTGAGATTGAGGTAATACAGCCTTGATAGTATCGAATATCTCATACCGCAATTTATCTTCACCTCTCAATCGTGATCGGTTTACCTCTTGCTTTCCTTCGCCAATGGTTAGACCATAACGCTCAGTCAGTTCTCTACAAATCTTCGTTGAACGATACTTTTCGTTGCGGTCGCTGATGGTCTTACCATTGTTACCGATGCGATTGATGCAAATGTGCAGGTGTGGATGTTGCCGGTCGCTGTGCCTTACAATAAGGCTCTGTGTGTCGCCATAGCCCATTTCATGAAGATATTCGTTGGCAATCTTCACCATTGTTGCATCTGTCAGTCGTTCTGAATCATGCGCTGAGAATGAGAGTATGGTATGACAAACTGGTTTCTGTACACTTGGACACATAGAGGCTTGTAAGTTGAAGTCGTGTGCAATGTCATTTGGTAAAGAACTGCGCACGCCATTGGCTTGTAAAACCTTGACTTTACCTTCACGCTTGCTAAGCATATAACTGACAACTCCACTGAAGTTTGTTCCTTTAATAATCTTGGCTATCATGGTTTCAATCGCTTCATAAGTTCATGAATAAGTTGTTTCAGCGCATTCAATTCTTCATTGAGTGCAGAGATGCCGAAAGCATTGAGTCGATGGGCTATTTGGTTAAGATTGTTAGCCATGCCAGAAATTGTACGGATGAGTTGCATTTCCTCTGGCTTTATTCGACTCTTTACTTCTGCATTTGTAATGAGCAGCCGTAAAAACTCTGTTCGAGAAATTGAGGCTTCACGTGCTTTTCCCAACAAGGTGTAGTACTCCATTGTATTAAGCCGAAGAAGCACTTGATATTTCCGTTTCTCTGATAATGTCTTGGTGGGTCGCCCACCTTTATTCTTCTGTTCCATTTTTTATTTTTTTGATGAGACCAACGGGATTTTCACCTCCCTAATGATGGGAGCAAGTAGGTTTTGAGATACTCAAAACACAAACTTGCTTCCCTGCTTCCCTGCTTCCCTGTTCAATACTATCTTCTGATACCACGCTTCGTGGTTGGTAACAACATTTGTTTCTCTTTGACTTTGGATTGAGCAACGAGCCATTCGTTAAGGTCTTTATGCTCTCGGTAGCGTGCTGCGCCATTAACGAGCTGCGGAAACATTTGCCTTAAAACTTCAAACGATTTTCGCCCTGCTTCATCATTGTCCAGAAAACTCTTTACTTGCTTGTAGCCTTTTAGCTTCTCTTGAATACGTGGCAAAAGAGCCAGAGAATTAAGAACTATGGTATCGAAAGTTGAAGAAGGATTTAGCGTTTGCCACGAAAGGAAATCCATAAACCCTTCAAAGATTTGTAAAACGTCTGTGCCTTTACTAATAGTTGTAATCGCTTTTGGAGCAATGCAACCTTTAAAATAAGGACTACGAATTTCCCATCCGCCAGCATCGTTTGCAAATCCAATGGCATAGTATGTCCGATTGGTATTATTGTATCGAATTTCAGAACAGAATCTATTGGCGATGCTGAGAGGTATTCCTCGTTCTGCGATGTAACGTAACAAATAAGGATTGGTAAGTGATTGCACAGATATGATTTCTAATTTGTGCTTAGAGGTTTTTCTTTCACCGCCAAAAGAAAAATCTTGATGCACTATTTGTTTTGAACCGGTTAAAAGTTCAATGGCTTCATTCATGGTACAATGCTGTAAAGCACACACAAGGTCAATAATATCTCCATGTTCGCCAGTTCCAAAGTCATACCATTGGTTGCGCTCTGTATTTACTTTGAATGATGGTGTACTTTCGTTGCGTAGCGGGGAGCAGTACCAAAAATGAATTCCTTGTACTCGTGCAGGTGAATAACCCTGTTGCTGCAAATATTCTGTGATAGAGATTTGCTTGATATTTTGTATTTCCATTGTGATTTTGTTTTGATGTTTGAAATGAATAACTCTCTGCCTTTTTCTTTTGGAGGCTGAAGATTTTAGAATTGGTCGGATGGCCGTACACTATAGGCACCCCTTTGCGTCCGACCAAGTTTGTTTCTCTTTGGTCGGATTGGTTCAGGTATATATAGCCTGTGTCCGACCGACCAAAGGTTTTATTGTAGAGAATTATGGCTGAGCCGATATTTTCCTCGTTCTTCCTTAACCACTATGCCTTTGTTGAGCAAGAATTGCAAAAGTTCCTTGAGTTTTGTTTGCCCATAGGATAGCCCCACAATCTTAGCATAAGCCTCTTTGAGAGCTACGATAAGTTTGCTATATGGCAAAATTTCGCTTGTAGAGAAGACTGGTTCCAACGCCTTTCGATGTTCGTTAGTGCTTAACTCTTGGTAGGAGAAACGATGTGACTTCCGTTCATTGTCGGAATACGAGAAATCTATTTGGGGTATGCAAATATCGTCTTCAACCTCCTTGAGCCGAAAGGCAAATTTTCCAAAGGGCTTGGAGCGAATGATGGCAGGGGCTACGATACTTCGCTCGGGCAGCGTATTGTCCTTTGTGATTTGAAGGACGGTCTCTGCCTTGTTGTTAAGTTCCGTACCGATATGTCCTCGTGCGTTGTCATCGCCCTTATTGAGGTGAAGCACGGTTTGGATGTGGATATTTTGCTCGCTCGTCCATTGCATCAGGTCACCTACTAACTTGGTTGCCTCGGTTGAATTGTTGATATCGAGCATCAAATCACGGATGCCGTCAATGACCACCAAACCCACATTGGGTGTGTTGTAAATCGCATAACGGATGATTTCTCTGCGTTCATTAGGGTCAGCAATGGATCTAAGATGACTGAACTTCAAATTCTGCGGTTCTTTGTCTATCGGCAGTTTTGCCAATCTCAAAATACGTTGCATCACAAGTTGGCAATGATAAGGACTTTGTTCCGTATCAAAGTAAAGAATTGTGCGTTTACTTTCAGGAAATGATGCCTGATATTCCAGCACCTGCCCATTGACAAGGGCTGCTGCAACGATGGCACTCACATTGAAAGTCTTCTTGGCTTTCGCCTTGCCTGTCGATACACTGAAATTGCCCAACGTGCCGATGATGGCTTCGCCTGCTTGCAGCACAACGGGCGGAAGCGAGAACTCGTCCGTTACATGAATGAGCGACTTTCGCCAAATGTTTTCATAATCAGTTGTATTCATCATCGTCCTCCTGTCTTTCGTCCTGCCAGTTCGAGTGCAAGGTCTGCATCAACAATAATCTTACGACCGATTTGTGTAATGGCACGATTGATTTTACCACTCTGCTTTATGCGGTTAGCTGTAGGCAAACTACACCCGAAGAGGCGTGCAATGCCAGCCAACCCGTACACATATCGCTTTTCTTCTTTGGAGGAAGAAGCCTTTGTTGATTCCCTGCTCGTGGATATATTACCGTGTTGTGCAAGGAAAAGTAATTCTTCACCAGTCATCTGCCAAACAGGCTTGTCCAGTAATTCGTTTATCGTCATAATCCAATTGTTTTGAAATGAATAACTCGCCCTTGCGCATAGGGCATTCAGTCAGCTCTGACGGTACAAAAGTAGAGGGCTTTTGATGTTATTCCAAGAAGCTGGGATATAGCGGGAAGTATAGGGAAATGTAAGGAAATCAACAACTATCAAAAACGCTCAATACATACTCAAAAAGTAGATGGTTTCGGTCAAAGGCATATTCATTTCCAATCATCATTGATTGTTTAAGAGATTACTTTGGACTTTCTCTCATTGGAAAAACTATTTTCAGTAGTGTGAAAGTCCCATTTTTCTTCGTTTTATTCACTATAAGTTCATAACTTTGTAACTAATATTGATATATTCAATCATCTAATGGGACAGAAGAAAGAGCATAGCAACCTTATCAAGGAACATTTGAAGAAGCGAGGCATCACCCAAACGTGGCTCGCCAAAGAACTTGGCATGAGTTTCAGTATCACCAACGCATACGTTTGCAATCGTAAGCAACCTAATCTCGCCATTATTTTCAAAGTAGCGGAATTACTCAGTGTGTCACCAAAAGAATTAGTGAAGTAACTTCAGAGCAGTACAAGCATAAAAACTAACATGAATGAAGCAATAAAGGGAATAAAAAACTTCATATTTGTAGGACTGGTACTAGTGCTGTCCTTTGCTGCTTGTAATAAGGACAATGAGACAACTGAAGCAATTGCATTGACCCAAATGGTGCTTTTGGTGACATTGTGTAGAATGACTCCACAAAGGTTGGTGGTATAATGCATAACACTAAATGACTTCCTAAAACAATGATTTATTTCTAAAAAACAATAATATGTTAGACGGCATAAAAAACTATCTGTCAATAGAGAGTACTGGCGCTTTAATGGTGTCGGGCGAATGGGGGTGTGGTAAAACTTATCATATAGAGAAAGTAGTAATACCTGCCTTGCAAGAGGAAGGATGGAACCCAGTGAAGGTATCATTATTCGGTATTGAGTCGGTTAATGAAATACCTCTTCGAATAGCAGATAATTACAAACGGCCAAAGAACGACGAAGGTGACAGAACAAAGAAGGAGAAATCGTGTTGGTTTAGTTTGCGAAAGGAAAAGGCAGGCAAGGCCGTAGTTAAAGGAGCGCAACTTGTTTCTTCCATTTCATGGATTGAAAGTTTTGTAGATGTGAAAACACTGGTTGACAAAAACAGTGGCTTGCTCTATAAACTTATTCCCACAGAAAAAACCGTTATCATTCTTGATGATATAGAACGCGTGATAGATATAATTGACGTTCATACTCTCTTGGGAGCCATCAATGAATTGGTTGAACAACGAGGTTATAAGGTGGTAGTGATAGCCAACAACTCTTATATGCAACAAAAGAGTGAGGCAAAACTTGTGTTCAAAGAAAAGGTGATTGAGAAAACCTTGGTATATGAACCAGATGTGGTGTCCATCTTTAAGGAATTATGTGGGAAGGGCTATTCTTCACCATTTACCGCATTCATGACGGCTCAAAAGGCGGTGGAGGTAATTGATCCGAGTTATCCGTCATATAAAGAAGATAAAGGTTTGCAGGTTGAACTGCATAACATCAGAATACTGAAATTCGCATTAGCCCATTTTAGCAAGATTTATGAGGTCTGCAATGCTTTCCTGAAGGATGAGAATAAAGATACTGCTGATAGCTTTCTCCTGTCTTTATGGGCTTGTACGGTAGGTGTTGCTATTGAATATAAAAAAGACCGTTTGACCTATAAAGATAGGTTGCAGTTTGCTCAATATGTTGAACTGTCATCAATTGACTGGGAGTTTGGTGACGATGACTGGAAAGCAGACGGATTGTTTGATGAAACGCAAGAAGATGAGGAACAGGAAAAGCAGAAGGAAGAAAAACAATGCGAATATACAAACCGTCGTATTACGTACATCTTTAAGAAGTTGGTGAAAGTTCATAATTTCCCTGTCATTGTTTCACCGCAGATATTTGACTTTGTTACGGCAGGTATGTCATTGGATAAGGAAGGACTAAAAGCGGTGTGGGAAGGATATAAAGGTCTGGTGGAAAGAAATAGTATAAGCCCCGCATACGCATTGTTGCAGAAATTTATGCATTCGCCGTGGAATATGAGTAATGAAGAAATGGCGGATGCTGTGATGCAATTGGTGAAGTATGTAGAAGAAGGGAAATTCTGTGATAATATGGCATACGTTAATTCTGCTACATATCTTCAGCATTTCTGTTCGCTAACCTCTTTATCTCTGGAAGATATGCAGACAAAAATTATCAGTGGCATTGACAAGATGTATGAAAGCATAGATACGCCGAACCTTCTTGATAAGCTAAATCTGGATGTTGTCGAAACTGAGATTCCCGAGGAAAGCCGGTGGGTGGTTAGGTATGAACGTGAGAAGATGGATAAAATAACGAAAGCCAATTTGGATACAGATATTAAAGAGGTCTTGCGCCAGTTTAACGAAGATCTGCCAACTTTAGCCAATAGATTGACTATTCAGTATGGAGATACCAAGACACCGGATTTCCTAAGTTATCCAATATTAAGTCATATTCCGATGGAGTATATAATTGATAAAGTGAATAAAATACAACCCAAAGAAGTGATGGCTCTCTATCATATATTGAACGGCCGTTTCTTGGAGTATATGGCAGCCCCCAAAGTATATGAAGCAGAATTGAGGTTTGTGAGGAATCTGGAGCATGCCTTGGCGCAGAAAAATAGCAATAAAACAACCTATGCAGATATTCTGATTGAAGATCATCTGAAGGGTGTAATTGAGAAAGTAAACAGAAGTAGATAGAGAGTGCAGAATGGTAAGGATGATAAATGGTAACGTTATGGAGAAGATGGAATTACAGAAGCAGGTATTGTTGTCTTATAGCGTGGTCTATCCAGACCGACACGATAAGATAGAAGACTTGTTGGCTAATGTTCCATCAAACACTGCCATAGAACTTATTTCATATAATCTCTCAAAGAAGGTGAATCAGTTTATTGGTGAGCATGATTTCGACATTTGGGCACCATGGATAATGAAAACGCGAAATGATGTAAAGAATCCTGTTGGTCAATATGCTCAACAATATAACCTTGGGAACTATGCCCTTATAGATAAATATGCTATGCTTCTGCTTATTAGCAGACTTTTGACTTGTTATAATGGGAGAAATGAAGAATTGACAGAGGATGACTTGTCGAACCTGTTCTTGGCATATATGCTCTGTTGCGATGAGCGTCTGGCAATGAATGAGAAGCTGCCTAACAACAATATGAAGGCAGAAGAGTTTGTAGAGTCTTATATGCCAGATTGCTTGAAGAGTAATAATATTGAAGCACCAAGAGATTATAGGCTGTTGATGATAAAGTGCTATATGCTCTTGATAGAATTCCCAAAGTTTAATACTCGGGTTGCACAATATGTTGATGAATTCTGCAAGGAAAGGGATATACCCAGTGCTAAGTATTATTTAGATGAGATCTTCCTGACTTTTATGAAAATGGGAGAAGAGGATTTCTCCAATTGCAGAATGGCCATTGATGAGAATCAGAAGGATGCTTGCCGTTTCTATGATTCGTTAACATTAAATCCATCGCATTATCAACATGATATGGATTTTCTGATGATGAAGGAAAAGCCTCTGATTAAGACGGGGCCAAAAATCTACAACTTCATGTTTATGAAGATGTTTCTGGATAAAGCATATACCGGACTTCTTTTTGATATGAAGGACGCTTTAGTTAAGAGGGGAGTGTTGGATCCCACAATGGGTTATGCTAATCTTCGGTCGTTTTTAGGTGAGGAGTTCTCGGAACGGTTCCTCTTTTATTCCTTGATGAAAAAATGTTTTGGTTTGAATTATGTGAATTATAGTGGAGAAGAACTGGAAAAGGCTCTGGGAAAGGGAATGCCAGACTATTATCTGAGACGTCGAAATAAGATATTCGTATTTGAATGTAAGGATGTTCAGATGGCTGCAAAAAAGAAATTAAGCGGTGATTATGAGACGATAAAAAAAGCAATTTTTGAGAAGTATGTCGCAAATTCCAAGGGGCATGCGAAAGGGATTGGGCAGTTGGCAAATGTGATTGTCGAAAAGTTACCAAGTATATTGAGAGAAGTTGATAAGTCGGCTCCCAATAGTGTGATATTTGTCTATCCTGTAATAGTATACTTCGATGATTGTTTTGATGTGGAAGGCCCGAACTATTTGCTAAATAAAGAGTTTCAACGAATCATTAGTGAAAAGAAAGTTACAGCAGATTACGAAGTGAAGGATGTAGTGATGGTGAATATTGAGCAGTTGATGAGACTAGAAAATTTCTTTGCTGCTGAAAAGTTGGATTTGGCTTATCTAATAAATAGCTATATTGAGTATAAGGAAGAGTTTGAGTTAAATCAAGTGTTTCCTTTCAATAAATACATATTTCAAGAAGCGAGAAAGGTTGGGTATGAGTTGAAAAAGACACGTTGGTTTGATGAAGTCTTTGAGAATTTGAAGATAATGGATAGGAAAGGGCTGTGATGAGTGGGCTCGCACAGAGAAGGAATATGGTCCACCACTCTTTTTTACAATTGAAGCTGTGCTTGTGACTATCCAAATAGAAAACACCCAACCTTACATTTTTGGGTGTAGAAAAGGGTGTAAATCACGTAACTCATTGATTTACACCCTTGTTTGCGGAGAGAGATGTTTGTGAACCAAACTCTGCTAACTCGTTGTAATTAAATGTCCTATCAATTTTGACAAATCGGTAGTGTAGCATTTTTGTAGCAGTATTTTGACTGCTTAGTGACTACTATTCTGACTACCTTTTGAAAGCACAATAGCTCTCTTTTCTTGGGTACAAAGGTATATAAAATTGTACTGACCACCAAATCTTTGTACCATAAATATTTAGAGACTTTACTGCTACACATTCCAGTGCAAGGTGCAAGCCCTTATATATAAAGGGGCTTGCACCTTGCACTGGAGGACTTGTGTGTGATTGCCTGATATCGGTTGACCTTTTATTGCTTTATCACTAATAAAAGGTGAAAAATGTTATTAATTATTTCTATATAAGTTTACTATATTTATCTTATGAGTGATATAGAAACCCTTTGCATCCGCCACCAAACAAAAAATTGCATCTGGTGCATGACGACTTGCAGAGGGTACATAAACTTGCGTGTGACGGGTTGCTCGTGCCAAGATGTTTCTATAACTTTATGTTTATGAAAGAGTTACTGGAATTTCTTCGAAATGAGAGATTGAACAAACATCTAAAACAGGCGTATCTAGCTGAGAAATTGGGAGTTGATGAAAGCACAATATCCCGATGGGAGTCTGGTCAGATTACAATGGACTTTCTCCAAATAGTAAACTATGCGACTGTTTTGGAGATAAATGTTTATGAGATGTTTGCATATCTCGCAAGCAATGGACAAGATCTTCCCAGACCTATTGCAGAAGTACACGTTGAGGTGTATACAAAAGAAGCCTACAACTCTCTTATGCAATACCTTGCGAATTCTGGGATGGATATAACAATTAAAAGCACCAAGTTGAAAAGATGGAAATAATAGCAGTAGAAAGCCAAGCCTATCAAGAACTGATAGACAAGCTCAATCGTATTGAGCAGTATGTTGAGCGCACCTCCCGTCTTATCCAAGATATAGATGAAGAGCTAGAGATGACAACCAAAGACCTTATCGGGACTCTGAATGTTTCAGAGTCCACCCTTTACCGCTGGCGCAAGAAGCAGTTGGTACGGTATCGCTACACGGAGGGTGGCGATGTACGCTACTTCTTCAAGTCTATCGTGATAGCCACGAAGTGTAACCGACTCCGCGTATCAGGTATGAGAAACGATGAGGTTCTTGGGAGGCTCAACCGTTTCAAGGACAATCTCATCATGAGTTCATGTCTTAACCCTAAAAATCGACAATTATGATAGAAAAGGAACAGATTCTTTTGCTTACACAAGGAGGTTTGAATGTGTTTTCACATTTCCTTGGCTTTGAGGTAAACCTTCATCGCAACTTCCGAAGTCCTTTCTATGACGATAGGCGGGCTTCCTGCCATATCTACTACGACAGGAAAACTTCTTCTTACAAATTCTATGATCATGGAGATACCACCTATTCTGGGGATTGCTTCTGGTTTGTGGCAACCCTCCGTAATTTGAACCTGAAAACAAGTTTTCCCGAAGTATTGGAAACGATTGTACAAGAACTTGGATTGTACTCTTTATGTGATGGTGAAAAGCATAGCAGCCATATCACGTCTGCATATAAAAAAACTATTGTTCCCACTCCTAAGGCTGATATGAACAAGTGTATGGAAGAACGTCCATATAGTTTCGAGATACAGCCATTTGACAATGGGCTGCTGAACTATTGGGGGCATTATGGCATCCATGAGGATACACTCCGTCGCTTTCGTGTACGGAGTCTTAAGCGCTATGAAAGTGTATCTGCTGAAGGCAGGAAGTTTGAACTTTATAGCTCACCTACGGAACCTATGTTTGCCTATATCGGAAACGGCTATGTAAAGATATACCGACCTCACAGTCCAAAAATCCGCTTTCTTTATGGTGGACGGATGCCTGCCACTTATTGCTTTGGAATGGAGCAGATTCCTGCCAAAGGAGACATGCTTTTCATTACAGGTGGAGAAAAGGATGTACTCTCATTGTATGCACACGGCTTCAATGCGATTTGCTTCAACAGTGAAACAGCACAGATACCGACAAGTATTATTGAGAGTCTTCAGCTTCGTTTTAGGCATATAATACTCTTGTATGATGCGGATGAAACAGGTGTACGGGAGGCACATAAACAGTCTGAACATCTGGTGGAATACAAGGTCTTGAACCTTTCACTTCCGCTAAGTGGTACGAAGTCTGAAAAAGACATTTCTGATTTCTTTGCCTTAGGCAACGGGGCAAAGGAACTGAAAGAGCTGCTTGCCAAGATGTTCTCAGATCTATATAGCCAAACCATGATGATGTTACGTTCCTGTGAGATTGATTATGAGAATCCACCAGACATTTCCAAATCAGTAGTAGCAGTAAACGGTGTGCCACTCGGCACACGGGATAACCTGTTCTGCATTACTGGAGGTGAGGGGACAGGCAAGAGCAACTATGTGGGTGCCATCCTTGCCGGAGCGTTGGGAGAAAAACGATTGCCGATAGAGAAGACCTTGGGATTAGAGATTACCCCCAATCCCAAAGGCTTGGCGGTCCTACACTATGACACGGAACAGTCCGAGGCACAGTTGCACAAGAACTTGGGTAAGACACTGCGTAGGGCTTCTTTGACGGCAGTACCGGAGTTTTGCCATTCTCTGTACCTTGCCTCTCTGTCTCGTAAGGACAGACTGAACCTTATCCGTGAGAGTATGGACTTGTTCCATCACAGGCATGGAGGCATCCACCTTGTGGTGATTGATGGAATAGCCGACTTAATACGTTCTGCCAACGATGAAACGGAAAGTATTGCCATTGTGGACGAGCTTTATCGCTTGGCGGGGATTTATAATACCTGTATCATATGCGTGCTACACTTCGTACCGAATGGTATTAAACTCCGTGGGCATATCGGCTCAGAATTGCAGCGCAAAGCAGCGGGAATTCTTTCCATAGAGAAAGATGATAATCCCGAATACTCGGTCGTAAAAGCATTGAAAGTCCGTGACGGAAGTCCGTTGGACGTACCGATGATGCTTTTCGGCTGGGATAAGGCTGAGGACATGCACGTCTATCGTGGCGAGAAATCTAAAGAGGACAAGGAAAAGCGCAAGACTGATGAACTCATTGCCGTTGTCAAAGAAGCCTTCCAAAATTCTTTCAAGCTCACTTACCAAGAACTTTGTGAGGTTCTGATGCGCGAAATGGAAATCAAGGACAGAACTGCAAAGAAATACATCGCCTATATGAAAGAACAACGTATCTTGGCACAAGATACCAATGGTAACTATCAAAAAGGAGAACTATGCCGTACATAGATTATAAAACCGAAGACACTTGGCAAAAACGCCTGTTCGACAAGCTGATAAGCGTCGAGGATAAACTCGACCGCCTGCTTGTCCTGCAGGATCAATCTGTTGACACAACCGTCCATCCTCCCCTGAAACCGGAATATCTGGATATCATAGATGTATCCAAGATACTCAAAGTAGAACAAAAGACCATCTATAATTGGGTGTGGGCAGGAAAAATTCCCTATCTCAAAGCAAATGGCAGGTTACTTTTTCTCAGGGAAGAGATTGACGAGATGCTGAGAAGGCGAGATAGTTGGTGATGCGTATTTGTTGGTTTTTATTGTTGTTTTGTTGTGTAAATGCAAGCAGTTACATTACAAAATAACGGTTACAAAATTGATAATACGTACATTAATACTGGCATAGCTCGTTAAGCTTGTACTTTTCTCTGTTTTTTGTGCTGATTATGAGATTTTATATGTACCTTTGTTGTCGTGAATAATGCATTATTTCGCGACAAAATACAATTATAATTATGACAAAAAGCATTGAAAGTAAAATACTTATAAAATCAAAGAAGTGCGGACGCGGTTCTGTATTTTTTGTGGGGGATTTTATTTCGTATGGCAATCGAGATGCCGTTAATAAGGCTTTGGAACGTCTCGTAGAAAAAGGACAGATGCTTAGGGTTGCACGTGGCATTTATTGCTACCCCAAAATGGAAAAAGTATATGGTCTGGGTATGGTTCCTCCATCGCTTGAGGATATTGCCATAGCAATGGCAAAAAGGGATGGCGCAAGAATTGTCCCAACGGGACTTTATGCCCAATACCAGTTAGGACTGACTCAACAGATACCCATGAACATAGCTTACTTAACCGATGGCGTCTCACGTACTATAAATCTTGGCGAAGGGAAAAACATAAAATTCAAGCGCGCCTCTCCCAGATATTTCTCCATCCGTAGCCGGTTGGCCCTTCTCTTAACAACAGCCCTTAAAGACTGGAAAGTAGAGAACCTGACTGATGAGCAGGTTGCTACCATTAAAATGAAGTTAAACGAAAATCCTCACCTTCAAGTTGCCGACCTCAAACTGATGCCTTCAAAGGTAAGGGAATTTATAGTTGGTCTATATGAATAGGTTTCTTGGATTATCCGATTCACAACGGAAAAGCGTCTATGAATCAATTGCAGATAAAGTCGGGTTACCCGCACAAGTGATTGAGAAAGATTTTTGGATAACTGCAATCTTGCAAACTATCTTTTCACTTCCTATAGCAGAGCATCTTGTTTTCAAAGGCGGCACAAGTCTGAGCAAAGGTTGGAAACTTATAGAGCGATTCTCGGAAGATATAGATGTTGCTGTCAATCCTGTTTTTCTTGGTGCTCCTGAAGGAGATCTCACAAAAAAACAAATCAAGAAATTGCGTAAGGCATCATCGCTTTTTGTTTTAGAGGAACTAACCCCTATGATTTGTGAAGAACTAAAAAGACAAGGCTTGCAGTCGTTTATCACAGTTAATGCCCAACCCAATGGCGAAGGTGACGCCACCTATCCCGAACCACGTCAGATTTATCTTCACTATAAATCAGTTTTTGACAAGGAGCTTACATATCTCCGCCCTGATATTGTATTGGAAGTGAGTGCACGTTCATTGCTTGAACCGACAGAATCAATACAAATTAAAAGTATTATTGGAGAGCATCTTCCGATTACACCATTGGCTGACAGTGCCGTTCATACTGCTATTCCCGCAAAGACATTCCTTGAAAAGGCGTTTTTGCTTCACGAACTCTTCTCCATTCCCGGACACGGAATGATAGCAGAGCGCAAGAGCCGACATCTTTATGACCTTTACGTCATGATGAATAAAGATTTTGCAAAGAAAGCCATTGCAGATGAGGCATTATGGGAATCTATTCGTCATCATAGAGAAATTTATACTTCAGTGAAAGATGTGGATTATACTCCTGATGTACGCAAACGTCTCAGGATTGTCCCCCGGAAAGATATTCTTGAAGAATGGAAATCAGACTATCAGGCAATGATGGAATCAATGATTTATGGCAAAAAGCCTTCATTTGAAGAACTGTTAGATGCACTATCCGAACTTCAAGAAAGGTTTAGGATAAGCAAATAGTAAACAACACAAGTAATCTATTAGATTTTGGCAATAACAAGCGTTATTTGCCAAAATCTAATAGAGAGAACTAAGGAATAACATTAAGGATAATGTGGTAGTGTAAGTTGAACTGTGTCAAGACCATTTCTCTTATTACATTAACCTCAGA
>ENA-OXEE01000358-OXEE01000358.1-human-gut-metagenome-genome-assembly--contig:-NODE-358-length-24781-cov-25.0155_pt1 | contig 24781 bp, 21 predicted proteins | sample MGYA00249824_ERZ652242 | MGnify/ENA primary metagenome ERZ652242 (study PRJEB26925, sample SAMN05826943) | human gut metagenome | biome: ENVO:2100002; feature: ENVO:00000062; material: ENVO:00002003... | reverse complement strand
GATGTAGCTCCGTCTCGTGGGCTCGGAGATGTGTATAAGAGACAGCTATCATACTATATTAGAATGTTTTTTTCGCTATTTTTGCGAAAACAATGCGAAAACAAATTGTTTCAGTTATGGGTATTTAATGAGTTTTATAAGAAATAGTAAGATTCGTAACTGATTGATATTCAATTAATATTAATAAAATGAACTATCGTAGAATATCATTTTATCGTTCTCATAATCTGGAGGTCCCAGGTTCAAGCCCTGGCTGGTCCACGAAGAAAATCAAGCACTTACGAGAAATCGCAAGTGCTTTTTTCTTTGTCTGCGTAAACAATAGCTCCTTATTCGCCTTATAATTAAGGAAAAATAGATAGTACTTATACGTTTTCAGATAAAAAATTTGTATCTTTACGCCCTGAAATACATACTTTAACGAACAGATGGCCATTATCATTAAGAAAGTAAGCTCAAAAAAGGAGCTGAAGACCTTTATCCGTTTCAATTACGAGTTATACAAAGGGAATCCCTATTCCGTACCTGATTTGTACGATGATATGTTAGGGACGTTTAGCCCCAAAAGAAATGCGGCATTCGAATTCTGCGAGGCTGATTATTTTCTTGCTTATAATAATAATAAGGTAGTAGGACGTGTAGCGGCAATTATCAACAAGCGTGCTAACGAGACGTGGAACAAAAAAGAAGTCCGTTTCGGATGGATTGATTTCATTGATGACATCGAAGTCTCAGAAGCCTTGCTTGATACCGTAGCCCGTTGGGGAAAAGAACGGGGAATGGAAGCGATGGTAGGACCGTTAGGATTTACAGACATGGATGCGGAAGGCATGCTGATAGAAGGGTTCGACCAGTTAAGCACCATGTCTACCATTTATAATTTCCCGTATTATCCGCAACACCTGGAGAAGTTAGGCTTTGAAAAAGAAGCCGATTGGGTGGAGTTTAAATTGACAGTGCCCGATAAATTGCCCGAGAAGTTTGTACGTATCTCGGAAATCATTCTCCAGAAGTATAAGCTGAGAATAAAGAAATTGAAACGGAAAGAGATAAAGACAAAAAATTACGGTCAGAAGATTTTCGACTTGATTAACGAAGCATACGCTCCGCTTTACGGTTATTCGAAAATGACCCAAAGACAGATTAACCAATACATTAAGATGTATCTTCCGCTCATCGACCTGCGCATGGTGTCATTAGTGGAAGACGAGAACGGCGAACTGATAGCGGTAGGAATTTCGATGCCTTCACTTTCCGAAGCATTGCAAAAAGCAGAAGGAAAGATGCTGCCTTTCGGCTGGTATCATTTGTTGAAAGCGCTTTTCTTCAAAAAACCGAAAGTGCTCGACTTATTGCTTGTGGGTGTGAAGCCCGAATATCAAAGCAAGGGAGTCAATGCCTTATTGTTCTACGATTTGGTTCCCGTTTACCAGCAAATGGGATTTAAATATGGTGAAAGCAATCCTGAATTGGAATTGAATAAGAAAGTCCAGTCGCAATGGAGTGCATTCGAATCGGTACAGCACAAACGCCGCCGGGCTTATAAGAAAATGTTGTAAGATATAAGCTAAAAACAAAAAAAGCATGGAAGAAGAAAACGAACTGATACAACCTGCCGTTTCTTATACGGAAGAAAATATTCGCCATTTGAGCGATATGGAGCATGTGCGTACTCGTCCGGGTATGTATATCGGACGTTTAGGAGACGGCTCTCAAGTTGAAGACGGTATCTATGTCTTGATGAAAGAAGTGATAGACAATAGTATCGATGAATTCAAGATGGGAGCAGGCAAACGTATCGACATCCAATTGGAAGATGATTTACGTGTTTCGGTCCGCGATTATGGGCGAGGCATTCCGTTGGGAAGCTTGGTTGACGCGGTTTCCATGTTGAATACCGGAGGAAAATACGACACAAAAGCTTTTAAGAAAAGTGTCGGTCTGAACGGAGTCGGTGCCAAAGCTGTGAATGCGTTAAGCACCCGCTTTATCGCACGGAGTGTGCGTGACGGGCAGATGCGCGAAGCTATTTTCGAACGGGGAAATCTGATAAGCGATACAACCTCTTCTACAAATGAAGAAAACGGTACGTTTATTTTCTTCGAACCGGACAACACCTTGTTTTTGAATTATCACTTCCGCCCCGAGTTCATCGAGACCATGCTCCGCAACTATACGTACCTCAACACCGGGCTGGCTATTTACTATAACGGGAAACGGATTATCAGCCGCAACGGACTGGAGGACTTATTGAACGACAATATGACCGCTCCGGGACTGTATCCGATTGTGCATCTGAAAGGCGAGGACATTGAAATCGCTTTTACCCATACGGCACAATATGGCGAAGAATATTATTCGTTTGTCAACGGGCAGCATACCACACAAGGAGGTACGCATCAAAGCGCTTTCAAAGAACACATTGCCCGTACGATTAAGGAGTTTTATGGGAAAAACCTTGAATACCAAGACATCCGCAACGGATTAGTGGCGGCTATTGCCATTAATGTTATCGAACCGACCTTCGAGAGCCAAACCAAGATTAAATTAGGGTCGTTGGTGATGGCTCCGGAGAAAGATTCAGACGGTAATCCATACCCCTTGTCGGGAGTGAGTGTCAACAAATTTGTAGGCGATTTCATTAAGGAGAATGTCGATAATTATTTGCACAAACATTCGGATGTGGCGGATGTCATGTTGCAGAAGATTCAAGAATCGGAAAAAGAACGCAAAGCAATCGCAGGTGTAACCAAGATTGCCCGGGAAAGAGCGAAGAAAGCCAATTTGCACAACCGCAAATTGCGTGATTGCCGCATTCATTTGAACGACCAAAAAACCTCAAAGAAAGACGAAGAAAACGACCCACGTCTGGAAAGCTCTATCTTCATCACCGAGGGAGATTCGGCAAGCGGTTCCATTACGAAGAGCCGCGATGTAAATACACAAGCGGTATTCAGCTTGCGCGGAAAGCCCTTGAACTCGTTTGGCTTGACCAAAAAAGTGGTATATGAAAACGAGGAGTTCAATCTCCTTCAAGCGGCATTGAATATTGAAGACGGACTGGACGGACTCCGGTATAATAAGGTAATAGTAGCCACCGATGCTGATGTGGACGGAATGCATATCCGCTTGCTGATGATAACCTTCTTTCTCCAGTTCTTCCCGGATTTAATTAAAAAGGGTCACGTATATATCTTGCAGACCCCTCTCTTCCGTGTGCGTAACCGGAAGAAGGGAGTATACGAAACGATTTATTGTTATTCGGAAGAAGAACGGCTGGCTGCAATCGAGAAATTAAGCCCGAATCCAGAAATCACCCGATTCAAAGGATTAGGAGAAATATCCCCAGATGAATTCCGGAACTTTATCGGTAAAGACATGCGCCTGGAGCAGGTTTCCCTGCGCAAGACCGATGCCGTAGGCGAATTGCTGGAGTTCTATATGGGCAAGAATACAATGGAGCGTCAAAACTTCATTATCAATAATTTGGTAGTAGAAGAAGACTTAATCAGTTAATAGTGAAGAGTGAATAGTTAATAGTTATTTCCGATGGCTGTTAACCGTTCACTATTCACTATTCATTGTTAATTATTAACTCATGAAAAGAGCAATATTTCCGGGGACATTCGACCCCTTTACTATCGGGCATTATTCGGTTGTGGAACGTGCCTTGACTTTTATGGATGAAATCATTATCGGTATCGGCGTAAATGAAAAGAAACATACGTGGTTCCCGACCGAAAAACGCGTGCGGATGATTGAAAAGCTTTATGCGGACAATCCCCGCATCCGGGTAGAAGCATACGACGGATTGACGGTAGACTTTGCACGCATGCGGGAAGCCCAATTCATAATCCGAGGCATCCGCACGGTACACGATTTTGAATACGAAGAAACGATAGCCGATATTAACCGCAAATTAGCGGGAGTAGAAACCATCCTGCTTTTTACCGAACCGGAACTGACTTCCATCAGCTCTACCATAGTCCGTGAATTGTTGTCGTATGGCAAGGATGTAAGCACATTCCTGCCTGCAGACTTAGACATTAATATATAATTCTTCATTTATATGAAATATATCTTGACTACATTGAGTTGTATGCTTTTTGCACTTTCGCTTCAAGCACAAAACAACAAGCTTTTAAATTCCCCTTCCCGCAAATTGCAATTGGCTGAGTTTGCCATTGCCAACCTTTACGTAGACGAAGTAAACGAAAATAAATTAGTGGAAGACGCTATCATCAGCATGTTGAAAGAACTTGACCCGCATTCCACCTATTCCGACCCTGAAGAAGTAAAGGCTTTAAACGAGCCTTTGCAGGGCAATTTCGATGGCATCGGCATTCAGTTTAATATGGCTACAGATACGTTATTCGTTATCCAGCCCGTATCGGGAGGACCTTCGGAAAAGGTCGGGATTTTGGCTGGAGACCGCATTATAGAAGTGAACGACACCGTAATAGCCGGAGTAAAGATGAGCACGGAAGACGTAATGCGGCGTTTACGCGGCAAGCGAGGCACCAAAGTAAATGTAAAAGTGCAACGCAGAGGCGTGTCCGACTTGCTTCCGTTTACCATTACACGGGATAAGATTCCGGTATATAGCCTCGACGCTTCGTATATGGTGAATAAGCACATCGGCTATATCCGTATCAACCGTTTTGCCGCTACCACGGGAAAAGAATTTGCAGACGCTTTACACCGTTTGCAAAAAGCAGGCATGAAAGATTTGATTCTTGACCTGCAAGGCAACGGAGGAGGCTATCTGAATGCAGCCATCGAATTGGCAAACCAATTCTTGGGCAATAATGAATTAATCGTATATACCGAAGGGCGCCGGAATCCGCGTGCCGAATTTGAGGCTGAAGGGAATGGAGACTTTCGGGAAGGACGCTTGGTTGTATTGGTAGACGAGTTTTCAGCCTCAGCCAGCGAAATTGTAACCGGAGCGGTTCAAGATTGGGACAGAGGATTGGTGGTAGGAAGACGCTCGTTCGGAAAAGGATTGGTGCAGCGTCCGATTGACTTGCCGGACGGCTCCATGATTCGGTTGACCGTAGCCCGCTATTATACCCCGTCAGGGCGATGCATCCAAAAGCCCTATGAAAGCATTGAAGAATATAACCATGATTTGATAGACCGCTATAACCGAGGTGAAATGTTAAGTGCGGACAGCATTCATTTCCCTGATTCACTGAAGTATAAAACCTTACGTTTAGGCCGTACCATTTACGGAGGAGGCGGGATTATGCCCGATTATTTTGTCCCGGTAGATACCACGATGTACACCGATTATTACCTTGCCTTGCGAGATAAAGGTGCGATAGTGCAACAAAACCTGAAATTAGTGGATGTACATCGGGCAGAATGGTTGGCGCGATACAAGGATTTCCAACATTTTGATAAAGAGTTCGAGATTACTCCAGCCATGTTGGACGACCTGAAAACGTTAGGCAAGTCCTTAGGAGCCGTCTATAAGGAAGAAGAATACCAACTGGCTCTGCCTCTAATCAAAGCCCAACTGAAAGCGCTCATCGCCCGTGACCTTTGGGATATGAACGAATATTTCCAAGTCATCAACCGCATGAGTGACACTGTAAACAAAGCGGTAGAGCTATTGGAGCAACCCGGACTGAAATTCCCAGAGCGCAATTAAATCCCTAATTTGGCACGGATGCGGCTTGCGGAGCGTCCAAAGTTAGTTTTATTTTCCCATAAACCGCCTTCGAAGCGAAGAAAAATGTGTGCCGAGACCCGAAAACCGGCCTTGAAAAACGTGCAAAATGCGTTTTAGAGGTCTAAATTGCATTTTGCACGTTTTTCAAGGTGGATAAAAGCCTCCCGAATCTTCTTTCCGCATCTATACCAGCCGGTACATGCCCCCGGCAAGGCTCTTGACCACTCCTTTCAGTTCCAGTTCGAAGAGAATGCCGGTCATGCTGGTGATGGCGATGTTGCTCTCTACCACGAGGCTGTTCACCTGGATGCCTTCGGGATATTTCCGCAAGATTTGTACGATACGCGATTCTTCCGGATTCATTTCCGGGAAGAGTTGGCGCTGGATGGCTTGGGGAATCTCCTTCGGGCAATCCCAATTCATGGCTTTTACCAATTCGTCCGCGCTTTGAAGCAAAACGGCACGGTTGGCGCTAATCAAATGATTGCATCCTTCTGAAAACGCGTCTCCAATCCTGCCGGGGAAAGCGAAGCAATCCCGATGATACCCCTCCGCTATCTCCGCCGTAATGAGCGAGCCTCCTTTCTTCGCCGATTCTACCACAACCGTAGCGTCGCTTATCCCTGCAACGATGCGGTTCCGTTTCACAAAGTTCTGTCTGTCCGGATTGGTCCCGCTCATAAATTCGGTTAGCAACCCTCCGTGCGAAGTCATTTCCGAAGCGGTATTCCGGTGTACGAAAGGATAAATCCGGTCCAGTCCGTGAGCCAATACGCCAATGGTGTCCAATCCGCATTGCAAAGCGGCGCGGTGCGCATGGATATCAATGCCATACGCCAGTCCGCTTACGATAATGGCATCGGGAAGCGATTCTTTCAAATCCCGGATGAAACGAAGGCACAGGTCCTTTCCATAATCGGTGGCATTGCGTGTGCCGACCATGCTGATGATGTGGCGCCGGTTCAGGTCTGCCGTACCTTGATAGAAAAGGACAAGCGGAGCGTCGCTGCATTCCCTTAAGCGGGAAGGATATGCTTCGTCTTCTTCCGTAAGGCAAGCTATCCGGTTCTTTTCGGCAAAGGAAAGTTCCGCCTCGCACCGGCGGAGTATCTCCGGATGGTCGAATGCCTGGACGAGCCGGGCGGGCATGTCGGGCAAGATGTCCGGGAGTTCTTTCCGGTGTTCGAAGAGCACCGTAGCGTTTCCGGCGGCTTGCAAAAGAGTGTGCGCATGGTTGATTCCGATGCCGGGCAATTGGGTCAGGGCTAACCGGTAAAGTGTTTCGCTGGTGTTCATTCCGTCAGATAGGGTGCAAAGAGTTGATTGAATAATTCGCTATCGCTCAACCGTCCGTTGATGAGGCAAACCGTCTCTACCGTCGATTTAATCACGATTTTCATGTCGGGCAGGCGGAAGATGTCTTGATAGAAAACATACTTGATTCCTTCTTTCTTCAGGTAGAGTTTCGATACAAATTCGTCTCCGCTTTTCAAGGGAGTCTTGAAAGCCATGGTGAGCCGTGCCACTACAGGGTCGATACCGTCTGCATGAAGCTTGGCGAAGCTGATGCCTGTAGAGAGCAGGAATTCATGCCGAGTATGTTCGATATAGTGCTGGTAATTCGCGTTGTTCACAATGCCTTGCAGGTCGCATTCATAATCGCGCACCTTCATTTTCAGTTCATAAATGTAATTCATACGTTCCGGTTCTTTTTTAAGTATTCATATCCGATGCGGCAATATAAGCATTTTTTCAAATCACAATAGTTTTTTTTAAGTTGAATTAAGGCTTGACTATCTCCGGCATGCGAAGCTTTCACCCCGCACTCTTGCCACATCCGGATGATGTTATTGTTTTCCGGCTTCAGTTCTTCCAAGAATTGCCCGGCACGCATGCAGAGGATTTCGTTTGCCTTATGCTTTCCGTATGCATATAAGAAAGGTATCACGGTATTGATAATCAGCAGGTCGATGGAACTGTTGCTTAATGTCTTCGGGTGCGAAGGGGAAATTTCGCCAAACGTATAATGGGTCAGCCAGTATTCGGAAGTGCCTCCCCGCAAGAGGTCTCGCGCTTGTTTCAAGGTTGCCATTTCCATTAGTTGGGAGAGTAAGCCCTGAGACCGATGGTAGAGGCATGCCAGTTGGGCGATACGGATATGCGGGAAATTTCCCGGACGCATCCGGAGAAAACGCCAATGGCACTCGGAAGAAGGGGTGAGTTCAAACTTATGCCTCAGGTATTTGTATTCTTTCATCATGCTTTCGGTATAAGCGTCAACGGGAAGCTCTTCCAAAAGCCCGGCTTGGCCGAAAAAGATAGTTTCTATCTGAAACAAGTTGTCCCTGTGCTTGTTAACCGCTCCTAAAGGAACGGATTTTGCCCACAACTCGAACGTATCGGCATTGACTCCGAACCCAAAATTACGTGCCAAGGTAATGAAGAAAGCGTTTTCCCAATCGCGGTTGCAGGCTTCTAAGCGTTGCAGGATTTGTCCGGCCTTTGCCTCGAAACGTTCGATTTGAAGACTGGAAAGCCAGCTATGTAAAAAGAACGGGGATAACTGGGGGATTAATTCATGGCATGCCGGATAGCGGTCTTCCCGAAGAAGCCGTTCGTAATTGGATGCAAGGTAAGACGGATAGCGCAATTCCATTTGGGGGATAGGCTCTCCATTGGTGCGGGCAGGAGCCGCGTCGATTTGAGAAGCGACATGGAGGATGACCGAATCGTATGCCGGGTCTTGGTGATGATTATGCTTGAACCAGTCGGAAGCTTGTTGGTGTATCTCCACATTCCCTACCCATAACACTCCGCCTATCTTGATTTTAGCGTTGAAAAAGTCCGGTCCCGCATGGATGTTTTGCAATCCCGGGTCAATAATTTCTACCGCTTTCCCATCGGTGGTTTGCTGGGGTTTGAGGGCAAAAAGCTTGTGTTTCCACACGTAATGCAAAAGTTGTTCCATGTTAATGAGGTGTAAATGTTGGATAAATGTCATTAGTAATAACGAAATTTCCTATCTTTGTGCAGAAAATAAATAAGTTAATTATGAAAATAGCATTAATCGGATATGGAAAGATGGGTAAAGAGATTGAAAAGATAGCTCTTTCCCGCGGACATGAGATAGTAAGCATCATCGATGTAGACAATCGTCAGGACATGGATTCAGACGCATTCCGCTCGGCGGATGTCGCCATTGAGTTTACGGCTCCTTCGGTGGCATACGGCAATTGCTTGGATGCGTTCAAGCAAGGGGTAAAGGTTGTGTCGGGCAGTACAGGCTGGATAGGCGAGCACGGGGACGAGATGCGCCGCTTGTGCAAAGAAGAAGGAAAAACCTTGTTCTGGTCTTCCAATTTCAGTCTGGGTGTAGCCATCTTCTCGGCGGTCAATAAGTATTTGGCAAAGATTATGAACAACTTCCCCAATTATGACGTATCGATGGTGGAGACTCATCATATTCATAAGTTGGACGCACCCAGCGGAACGGCTATCACATTGGCTGAAGGCATCCTCGAGAACCTGGACCGGAAAGATAAATGGGTAATGGGAACACTGACCGCACCCGACGGTACGGTGAGCGGCACTACAGAATGTGCTCCGAATGAATTGCCCGTAAGTGCCATCCGACGGGACGAAGTGCCGGGCATCCATACTATCCGGTACGAGTCGGAAGCCGATTCGATTATCATTACACACGATGCCAAGAACCGGAAAGGGTTTGCTTTGGGAGCCGTATTAGCCGCTGAATATACGGCTACGCACGAAGGCTTTTTAGGTATGAACGATTTATTTCAATTTTAATAAAGGCTTATGATACAAGCGTCGCGCAGGCAATGGATTAAGTTCGGTATTGTCCTCCTATTCTATATAGCGTTCCTCATCTGGTTGAAGAGCTGGTTGGGCATTATCGTCATTCCGTTTATTTTTGATGCCTATATCACGAAGAAGATTCCATGGACGTGGTGGAAAAAGTCGAAAAACAAGACCGTACTGACCGTTATGGGTTGGGTGGATGCCATTGTATTCGCTTTGGTAGCGGTCTACTTTGTCAATCTCTACTTCTTCCAAAACTATGTGATTCCTTCTTCATCCTTAGAAAAATCATTATTGGTAGGCGATTATTTGTTTGTAAGTAAGATGAGCTACGGGGCACGCATCCCGCAAACTCCCCTTCACATGCCGCTCACCCAACATACGCTTCCGGTATTCAATTGCAAGTCTTACTTGGAGTGGATTCAATGGGACTATAAGCGTGTAAGCGGATTGGGAACCGTACAACTCAATGACATTGTAGTGTTTAACTTCCCGGCTGGAGATAGTGTAGCTACGGCTATACCAGCCGATGACTTGTACCGCATGAGCTATGACGCGGGCAAACAATTGTCTCAACCGGTCGATATGTCCCGTTTGACATTGGAGCAGCAAAGACAAGTCTTTGAATACTATTACGCAGCCGGACGCAAATATATAAATGAGAACCCGCAACTATATGGAAAGGTCATCGCACGCCCGGTGGACCGGCGGGAGAACTATGTGAAACGGTGTGTGGGCTTGCCCGGACAGACTTTGGAAATCAAAAACCGCATCGTTTACTTAGACGGGAAGCCGAACAAGGAACCGGATAACGTGCAATACCGGTATATCGTACACACCAAAGGCATGCTTCCCGATGACTTGTGCCACGAATTAGGCATCAGCCAGGAAGACCGGATGATGTATTATGCGGAAGAGTCGGTCTATAACCTTCCTTTGACCGAAAAGGCGAAAGCGGCTTTATTGGCTCGGAAAGACATTGTGGTTTCCATTGAGAATATGCCCGATGAACCGGTGGACGGACTTTATCCGGTGAATAAGGTCACGGGCTGGACATTGGACAATTACGGCCCTATCTGGATTCCGAAGAAAGGCGAGACTATCGACCTGACACTCGATAACCTCCCGATGTACGAACGCCCGATTCACGCATACGAGGGGAATAGCATCGATGTGAAAGACGGAAAAATTTATATTAACGGACAAGAAACCACCCGCTATACATTTAAGATGGATTATTATTGGATGATGGGTGATAACCGTCACAATTCCGCCGATTCCCGTTTTTGGGGATTCGTGCCCGAAGACCATATCGTAGGAAAACCGATATTCATCTGGTTATCTTTAGACCAAGACCGCGATTGGCTGGACGGAAAAGTCCGTTGGAACCGCTTGTTTAAGTTTGTGGATACGATAAAGTAAATAAATGCATGCAAACTGGAAAACCGTACTAAAAGGGGCTGCCGGATGCATTCTGGCGGTTGTCTTAGTGAAAGCTTTTCTTGTGACATCGTGTTTTATCCCTTCTTCCGGAATGGAGAATACGCTTTATCAAGGCGAAGGGGTATTGATAAACAAGTGGAGCTACGGTTTGCGTATGCCTTTCCCGTCGGTTTTCGGATATCATCGCCTCGGCTCTTGTGATATAAAAGAAGGCGACATCGTGTTATTCAACGACCCGAACCCAGCCAATCCAAGCAAACGGATAGAAGGGAGGGAAGTGTTCATAAGCCGGTGCATCGGTACGGCGGGCGACACCTTATTATTAAATAAGGAGTTGATAGATACCGGAAACGAGGTATGGAGTCCCGACAACAAGGCTTTGTATGTTTATCCGGCTTCTCAGGAAGATGCGGTACAGGCTATTTTAGATGAAGTAGACATTCGTGATAATCCGTTGGTAGGATATACGGAAGACGGTGATTTTATCCGAAGCTTTAGCCGCTATGAATGGTATTTGGTTTCACAAAAGGCAGGCAAAAAGATAACGTTCATGCCTCTGAACGCCAAACTTGCCGATGAAGTACATCCGTTTGTAGTGCCGCGCAAAGGTGTCCCCGTAACGGTTTATCCTTGGAATGCAGTCTTGTTATGCAATACAATCATGGCACACGAAGGCAAGCGGGCAACGGTAAAAGGAGATACGCTATGGATAGAAGGCAAGCCGGTACGTTCGTACACATTCACGAAGAATTATTATTGGATGGCATCGAATGACCCGGTCAACTTATCCGATTCCCGTTTGTTCGGCTTCGTGCCCGAAGAATATATCATAGGTAAAGCCTGGCGCATTTGGTTTACCACCCGTAAGGGACGCTTTTTGCAACGTGTAGAATAAATTTATGGAGAAAGAAATAATACTAAGCTCAGCCTATTTGGCACCGGTAGAATATTATACGAAACTATATGCGTATGATAAAATCTATGTAGAGCGGTTCGACCATTATATGAAACAGACCTACCGGAACCGATGTGTGATTGCTTCGGCTTCCGGACCGTTGGCATTAACCATACCGACCGAAAAGAGCGAGGATTTGAAATGCTTGATGAAAGACGTGCGTATCTCCGACCATGGGAATTGGCGGCACGTGCATTGGAACGCATTTGTAGCAGGCTATAAGCATAGCCCGTTTTTCGATTATTATGCGGATGAGTTTCATGCTTTCTTCGAGCGGAAATATGAATTCTTGTATGATTTCAATATGGAATTGTGCCGTTGGGTATGTGAACAAATCGACTTACAACCCTGCATGATGCCTACCGATGATTATGATGCGGAACCGGAAAACATAGAAGACTTCCGCGAGCGGATTCATCCGAAAAAGCCGTATGCAGAGTATGACCCTCAGTTTGTGCCCCAACCCTATTATCAGGTATTTGACGCACAAAACGGTTTCATACCGAACCTGAGCATCGTAGATTTGTTATTCAATATGGGACCGGAAAGCCTGATTGTGCTTCGGGAAAGCTTTGGAAATGAAGTATGAAAAATGAAGAATTGAACTTATAAACTTAAGAACTAAAGACAATATGCCTACAGTAACAAAGAATCTATTAATTATCAATGTGCTTTGCTTTTTGGGCGCAATGGTTGCCCGACGGTATGGAGTCGACTTGAACGACATGCTGGGACTGCATTTCTTCCTTGCGTCCGACTTCAATCCGGCACAACTCATTACGTATATGTTTATGCACGCCAACTTCCAACATATTTTCTTCAATATGTTTGCCGTATGGATGTTCGGGCGTACATTGGAAATGGTGTGGGGACCGAAGCGTTTCCTCTTCTATTACATCCTTTGCGGAATCGGTGCGGGATTGATTCAAGAAGGCGTGCAATGGGTGGACTATGTAGTGAACCTTTCGCAATACGAACGGGTCAATACCGGAATCAGCATCATTTCTATGGATGAATACCTGAACCTGCTGACCACGGTCGGAGCTTCGGGTGCGGTATATGCCATTCTGTTGGCATTCGGTATGCTGTTCCCTAATAGCGAGATGTTTATCTTCCCGCTCCCCATGCCTATCAAAGCCAAGTATTTCGTAATCGGATACGCCGTACTCGAATTGGTGTTGGGCATTACCGGAGGAGACGGCATCGCACATTTCGCTCACTTGGGCGGTATGCTTTTCGGACTTATATTAATCATTTATTGGAGGAAGAAAAATGGCGGCGGACAACAGATTTACTACTAACCTGAGGGAAGGATTCAGACGGGGAGACATTGTCACCCAACTGATTTACATCAATGCCGGTATATTCCTTGTAGTAGCATTGGTCAATCTTTTCCTGGTCTTATTTAAAATGGATAGCGGACATTGGATGAACTATCTGATGTTTCCGGCTTCGTTCATGCAGTTCATCACCCAGCCTTGGACATTGATAACCTACATGTTCATGCATGCGGGCATCCTGCATATTTTGTTCAACATGCTCTGGCTCTATTGGTTCGGACGCCTGTTCCTGAACTTCTTCTCTGCCAAACACCTGCGTGGCTTGTATCTCTTGGGAGGCATTGCAGGAGCTGCCTTATACATGGTTGCTTACAACCTCTTCCCTTATTTCGAGGATGCGGTTTATTCTTCCTATCTGCTTGGAGCATCGGCTTCGGTATTGGCGATTGTAGTGGCTACAGCCGTGCGTGAACCGAATTATCCGGTACAATTCATGTTCATCGGGACTGTGCGCCTCAAGTATGTGGCACTCTTTATGGTTGTACTCGACTTGCTGTTTATAACGGCAGACAATGCCGGAGGGCACTTGGCACATTTGGGAGGCGCATTGGCAGGCTGGTGGTTTGCCTCCGGACTGGTGAAAGGACACGACTTGACCAAATGGATTAACGTTGCCTTAGATTTCTGTTCGGGCAGATGGAAACCCGCATCTAAGAAACCGAAAATGAAAGTTCATTATGGTGACAAACAAAAGGATTATGAGTTTAATGCCCGTAAGAAAGAGCGGTCGGACGAGATAGACCGAATCTTAGATAAGCTTCGCAAGTCAGGATATGGAAGCCTGACCGAAGAAGAAAAGAAAAGTCTGTTTGATGCAAGTAAACAATGAAATTAGTCAGACATTTTATACAAACACTTGTATTCTTATTGAATAGTTTAGTGGCTATAGGCTTTCTAATATGTGCCTATAGCCCATACATCTCTCCAACCGAACATCCGGTAGGAGCATGTGCAGGGCTGTTTATGCCTATTTTTATAGCGTTAAACCTAAGCTTCTGCCTTATCTGGCTTTGCCTGAAACCATGGGGAGCATTATTTCCCTTAGCGGTGTTCGCATTGGGATGGAATAGCCTATGGACTTATTTCCCGCTTGGCTCGATAAAAGAGCAAACCGCAGGAAGCCAAACGCTTAAATTTTTGACATACAACACGCAGGGAATTGCGCCGGGAGAGGAGAAGGAAGAAGGAAACAACGCTATCCTGACTTACCTGAGCCGGTGTGAAGCCGACATTATTTGCTTGCAAGAATTTATTCCGGGCATTCACGCCTCCCAAAAAGAGATTAACCAGGCTCTATCCGCTTATCCTTATCATTCATCCACACGAATTAAAGGAGGAGATGCATTGGCATGTTATTCCCGTTATCCCATTTTGGAAGAAAAAGAAATCAATTATCCCAGCCTGTACAATAGAAGCATTCTCTATCGGATAAAAATCGGACAAGACACAATCGTAGTAATCAATAACCACTTGGAATCAAACAAACTGGATGCATACGATAAGAAGGTTTACAATGAAATGCTCAAGTCCCCGCAAGAAACGGATGTAAAAACGGAAGGAAAACACCTGTTGCGCAAATTAGCAGATGCGGCAGCCCTTCGTGCCCCGCAAGCCGATTCTGTAGCGCAAACCATCCGGAAGAATCAGGCAAAATACATGTTAGTATGCGGCGATTTCAACGATTCGCCCATATCGTATGCCCATCGTGTAATCGGCAAAGGATTGAATGACGCGTTTGTAGAAGCAGGCGCAGGTCCGGGATTTACCTACAATCAGAACCACCTGTATTTCCGAATCGACCACATCTTTACCAGTCCCGCCTTCCGTGTCTTAGAGTGCAAGGTAGACCGCAGCATCCGAGCCTCCGACCATTATCCGGTATGGTGCATCGTAGAAAAGTAAACCTGTATTAACGACTATATGCCTGCAATAATCCATTGCAAGCGTCTTCTAAAATATCAAGCACATTTTCGAAGCCCTGTGCACCTCCATAATAGGGGTCAGGTACGTAGTCGGTTACTTTCGTTTGACAATAATCCGTCATCCTTCCGATTTTCTTTTCCGATTCAATGTCGGGGGCTTTTTCATGCAAAGCATCAATATTGGCATCATCCATACCCAAAATAAGGTCGAAATCATAAAAATCTTCGGTACGCACAGGACGCGAACGATGCGTAATGTGATAATTTCTCCGGGAGGCATGCATCCGCATCCGAGAATCGGCAAGCTCTCCTTCGTGATAACTGCTGATACCTGCCGAATCGACTTCTATTTCTTTTTCCAATCCGGCACGTTTCAGGTAAGTACGCATGATTTCTTCTGCAGCTGCAGAACGGCAAATATTTCCTAAACAGACAAAAAGGATTCGTTTCATGTTTTTATTAACTTCTATAGATTCAAATATGCTTTAAATTTCTCTACACTATTGTTCATAATCAATGCTTCAGGAAACTCGGTTTCAGCAACAAGCTGAAGGGCATAATCGTAGGTAGCGATATCGAACGAGATATGCGCGTCGCTTCCTAAGATGACAGGCACTTCGTATTGCTTGCAGAGGCGGAGAATTTCCAGATTATTGCCTCTTGCTTCTACTTTGTGCCGGCAAGGACGAAGCGAAGAATTGTTTATTTCCAATAATGTATGATGTTCTTTTGCCGCTAATACGATAGGTTCGAAATGCAACTTTGCGGTACCGTCACCCGGATGGCTGATGATGTGGATATACGGATTCGAAATAGCCTGAATCATGCCGTGAGTATTCTCTTCGGGTGTTCCTCCTTTGTAGCATAACGCATGAATGCCTGCAATGCGCAAATCGAGCAGGTTCAGGTAAAACTCATCCATGTCAATATTCCCTTCACAATCGAGGATATTGATTTCCGCACCCAATAACAAGTCTACACCGTACATCCGGCGTGGGACTACATACAAATTACGGAAATAAATCGGGTTGCATGAGCCTGGAATACTGGGGGCATGTTCAGTTATGCCTAATAATTTCAATCCTTTTTCGGAAGCCGCTTTTACCATTTCCTGCAACGTGCTGAATGCATGGCCACTGGCTACCGTATGGGTATGTACGTCTAATTCTATGTTCATAATTACATTGGATCTACATCATAATATACTATTAAGGAGCGGAAACGTTCGTCTTCTACAATCATGCGCTGCACCTGACGCAGGTAGGCACGCACTTTCGAAAGAGAAGCTTGCTGTTCCACTTTTACTACTATCTTCTTGATAAACAGCGTCTGAATACGGGCTATTGGAGGTTGGTCTGGTCCTAAAACCCTTTCTCCCAAACCTTGACGCAAGACATTTGCCATGAGGTCTGCCGCTTGGTCGAGGACTTCCTGCTTCCGATGTTTGAGATACACATAAATCAATCGGTAAAAAGGCGGATAACGGAACAGGCTCCGTTCTTCTGTCTGTTCTTGGAACATGCGGGCATAATCATTCGTAACTACTTCATGTATCAAAGGCAAGTCGGGTTGTTTGGTCTGTAATATAACCAGCCCGCGTTTTTCTTTCCGCCCCGCACGTCCTGCCACTTGCGCCATCAATTGAAAAGCACGTTCGTAAGAACGGAAATCGGGATAGTTCAACATCGAATCGGCATTGAGGATGCCCACTACGCTGACTCTATCGAAATCCAATCCTTTCGAAACCATTTGTGTCCCAATCAGAATATCGGTTTCCCCTTCTTCAAAGTCGGAAATGATTTTCTCGTATGCCGTGCGGGTGCGGGTCGTGTCTAAGTCCATACGGGCAATCCGGGCTTCGGGGAAAAGCTCTTTGATGCTATCCTCTACTTTTTCGGTTCCGAATCCCCGGCTTACCAATTCCGTACCTCCACATGCCGGACAAGATGTGGGAACGGGTTCTGTATAGCCGCAATAGTGGCAAGTCAATTGGTTCAATCCTTTATGATAGGTCAGACTTACGTCACAATTCTTGCATTTCGGTACCCAACCGCAGGTGCGGCATTCAATCATTGGGGCAAAACCTCTCCGGTTTTGAAAAAGAATGACTTGCTCCTTTTGTTCCAATGCCTCCCTTATCTTTTGCAAAAGTAACGGAGAGAATTGAGCGGTCATCCGCTTCTTGCGAGCCAATTCCTTGATGTCAACTACTTCAATTTCAGGCAACTGGATTTGCCGGTGCCGTTCGGTTAATTGTACAAAACCGTATTTCCCATGAATGGCGTTATAATAGGTCTCGATGCTGGGCGTAGCTGTTCCTAAAAGCGTTTTAGCCCCAAATATGGATGCCAAAACCAATGCTGCATTACGTGCATGATAACGGGGTGCGGGCTCTTGTTGCTTATAAGTATTCTCGTGTTCTTCGTCCACAATAACCAGTCCTAGCCGACGGAAAGGAAGAAATACCGAAGAACGTACGCCTAAAATCACGTCATAATCGTCTTCGGATAATTGCTTTTGCCAAATCTCCACCCGTTCGGCATCAGGGAACTTCGAATGGTAAATGCCCAGCCGATTGCCAAACACCCGGCGGAGACGTTCGGTGATTTGAGTAGTCAAAGCGATTTCGGGTAATAAATACAGCACTTGCTTCCCAGCCCGGATAGCTTGTTCAATCAGATGAATGTATAATTCCGTTTTCCCGCTGGATGTCACTCCATGCAAGAGACAGACCGGTTTTGAAGCAAATGCCTGCACGATTTCATCGTATGCCTTTTGTTGTGCATCGCTTAACGGATTGAGAGGCATTGTGTCTATTGTCCCTTTTGCCAGCCTTCCGACTTCTTGATGATAAAGTTCAAGAATATGTTTCTCTACCAGTCCCGATAGGATAGAAGAGGTTATATTCGCTTTTTGAAGTAAAGTTTTACGCGATACTTCTTTCAAGAAACATCCGGGACGTACCCACCCCGAAAGTTCTACGTATTTCATCAGAGCCGCCAATTGCTTAGGCGCACGGTTTAATGTGTCGAACAACTGATGCAGGTCGGTTTCACTTTTTATTGTTTCTGCAAGACGTATAAAAACTTCAGTACGGGGCTTGTAATTCCGTTTTAATTCCTCCTTTATATAGATAGCTTCCCGTTCCAACAACTTATTGATGACCGGCAACAGATTTTTAATGCCCGTTATTTTCTCCAGTTGATTGATGCACAATCCGGTGTCCCGGCTTAGCGTATCCAATACGAGCTGTTCTTTTTCCGTTAAGGGAGATTCTGCCTCGTAATCAGGATTAACAACCACAAGGGTTTCGCTCTCCAACTTCATGCCCGAAGGCAATGCCGCTTTATAGACATCGCCCAACGTACAGAGATAATAATCGGCTATCCATTGCCAAAAATCGTATTGCCGTTTCAGCAGAATGGGCTTCTTGTCAAGGATTTCCATAAGTTCTTTCGTGTCATAGCCGGCAGGGGCATCCTCGTGCACACGGGTCACGATAGCCGTGTAATACTTTTTCTTCCCAAAAGGAACAATAGCCCGGATACCAGCACAAACCTTCTCTTCCAGTTCTAAAGGAACAGCATACGTATATTGTCCGGGAATGGGCAAAGGCACTATGACATCTGCAAACTTTTTCATGCTGCAAAGTTACAAAAACCCGTGCATCTTGACAGAATATTTGAGAAACTTTTATAGCTTTGCACATAAACATTTATCCAATATGAAGACATACAATATCGGTATTATCGGTGGCGGATGGATTGCCAGGAAAATGGCAATCACGTTAGGAGGTATGAAAGGCGTGGCACGTTATGCCATAGCTTCCCGAAGCAAAGAAAAAGCGGAGCAATTTGCCCGCGAGTGGCAATTTGAAAAGGCATACGGTTCGTATGAAGAGCTTGCGGATGACCCTGAAGTGGATTTTGTCTATATCGCAACACCGCATTCGCATCATTATGCCCATGCACGGATGTGCATCGAGAAAGGGAAACCCGTTTTGTGTGAAAAGGCATTTACTGCCAATGCACGCGAGGCGGAAGAGTTATTGAATTATGCCAAAGAGAAAGGCGTTTTCATCACCGAAGCCATTTGGACACGGTATATGCCGCTTTCGTTCAAAATACAAGAATTGATAAAGAGCGGTATCATCGGCACGCCTCATACGCTTTCGGCAAATCTTAGTTATCCTTGCTCGTATAAAGAACGCATCCTTCGCCCGGAATTGGCAGGAGGCGCATTGCTCGACTTAGGCGTATATGCACTTAATTTTGCCGCTATGGCTTTCGGGACAGAGGTAGAACGAATGGAATCGGCTTGCCAGTTAACAGATACAGGGGTAGATGCGCAAGAAAACATTACCTTATTTTATAAAGACGGGAAAATGGCATCGCTCCAATCAAGCATCTATGCCAAGAGCGACCGAATGGGAGTTATCTCAGGCGATAAAGGGCAACTGATTGTGGAAAACATCAATTGCCCGCAATCGGTAAGAGTCATTGACGATAATTATAATATCGTTGCGGTATACCGTGCTCCGCAATGCATTACTGGATATGAATATCAAGTATATGCATCTATCGAGGCTTTGGAGAAAGGTTGGCTGGAATCTCCTTATATGCCACACGCTGAAACCCTCCGTCTGATGAGACAGATGGATACCCTCCGCAAGGCATGGGGGGTGGTTTATCCTTGCGACTGATTAAGATAAATGAAGCATTAAGAATGAAGAGGCTACTTCTATTTTGAGACAGCCTCTTCGTTCTTCATTCTTAATGCTTCATTCTACATTTAAAACAAGTATGCCAGTGATACTTGCCATGTATTCTTTTTCATATTAACGGAACCTTCGTAATCATCAATATGGGCTTTCGCCATTTTATTAATGCTGAAGTTATAGTTCAATCCGACTTGGAGATGCTGGACGAGTTTCACACCTGCCCCGACATTGAACGTAGTATAAGATTTCTTCATGTCGAATGTTTCCTTACCGATATTAAACAATCCGCTTCCTACATTAAAACCGAATTGAGGTCCGGCGGCAATGTATGCCCCTAATGTGCTTCCCATGCCGAATGTCCATTTCAAGTTTACCGGCACTTCAATGCTTTTCAATGTCTCGTTTTGGGAGATTATATCTTCGCCATAATAATTTGCTTTCCCTTTTGCCTGATTATAGAGGGCTGCCACGTCAAGACCCAATCCCACTACCGGAATCGTAAATTCCGCCATTGGACCGATAAAGAACCCCGTGCGGTTGTCTCCTTTAAACATGTCTCCTGAAAAGGAAAGGCTAGTAATATTCAGACCGCCTTTCAATCCGAATTTCAGTTGTGCCTGAGCTGGTATAGCTATTCCTAGACAAGCTATGACCATGAGAATGGATAAAATCTTTTTCATATAACAACAAGTTTTTTTAGTTTAGTCAGACAAATATATGCATTTGATTTGTGTATTACAAGTATTTGCGCATAAATATCAGTTTTTACACACGGCTCTTTCATTAAATGAATGTCCGCATTTGCCAAATACTTGTAGGGGCAGGGTTTGCCTGCCCGAATGCGCTCACAAATAGAACGGTTGATGTCTTCGGGCGGGCAGACCCCGCCCCTACGGTTAAATGAAAGAACGTGGTTTTTACAAGTATCAGGCATAATATAAAAACGTATATGGCTTCATGAGCCAACGAAGCCTGCTTCGTAAGCCGATACACCCGTATGAATTGGCTGATGCAGCCGTATGCATTTTTGTCAGTAGCCAAGTACCGGATTGGCAGGATAAAAACAACGTGAATCAAAGATTCTCTATCTCTTCTGGGGTCAGTCCGGTAGCTTGTGCGATAAGCGATGTTTCTATTTCTAGTTTTTTCAAGTTAGCGGCAGTTTTTATGCGCTCTTCCTGTATGCCTTCTTCGCGTCCTATTTCTCGTCCTTGCTGAATGCCTTGTTGAATGCCTTGCTGAATTCCCTGTTGAATCCCTTCCTGCAACCCTTCTTCTTTGGCAGAGGTCAGCACATCGTTCTGTATCATGATAGCATTCAGGTGCTCAAAATAGGCGTGCTGTTCGGCTTTCGACATGGAGTAATAACGCAGTTTCTCGCGTGCCTGGCTTAGTCCGGGAGCGGTTGTGTTTTGGCTGATGATGCCTTCCTTCAGGTAGCGCATCCATTCTTCCAAAGGAGTGACGGCTACACTGTTGAACTCATTGACCCGAATCAGGATGTATTCGGGGAAAATAGAGGCAGGGGTACGGGTTACGAAGGCATTACGCTCTTTCACGTTCACCTGAAGCTCGTCGTGGGTATGCACGCCGATGAAGCGGTTCTGCCCGTGATAGAGGTAATCGTTTCCCTTCCCGATGTCGAAATAGAGGATGCTGATGGAATAGATTTTCTTTACTTCGCGGTAGGAATCACCCAGCGAGATGTGTTCGGTAATGGCTTTTGCCACGCCGTAGAGAATACGCTCCAGATAGTAAAGCTCGCGCGTGTTCTGCACTTCGATGATGATAATCTCGTCCTTGCTGTTCCGTGCCTTGATGTCTACCCGGTTGAATTTATCGTCAACGGTCTCCTGGTTTCCTTCGCTTTCCAGGATTTCGATGATGCGGATAGGCTCGCCCAAGAATACGGTTAGGAAGCCTTCCAGGACATCAAAATTCGCTTTTTGCCGGAGCAATCGCTTGATTGCCCAGTCGAATCGGATATATCGGTCTTGCAGTTCGCTCATGTCGGTAGTGAATAGTTAATAATGAATAACGGGTTTCTGCAAAGATAATGTTTTTTTCTTGAAAGGCAAGGCGTGAGTGGTGTATAGGTATAAAAAAAGCGGCTCGATTGAGCCGCTTTTTTATTTAGAATAAATGGTTGATTATCTTTCAACTTTAACTGACAATTTGTAATCAATACCAGTTGCATCTTTCAGAGTGACATTCAATGTAGAAGATTCACTTGTGATATTGAATTGCAAAGCTTTGTTAGCGTTCCAAGTAACAGTTTCACCGTTTGCACCTTCAAACAATACATTAACATCATAGTTAGTCATTTGAGCCCAAAAGCCTCTATTGAATTCGCTGTACAATGTAAAGATATCCAGTTTATCAGCAGCAGAAGCATTAAAGTTATCTGAGGTGACGAACAAATCATCTCCGTTCAATTCGAACATCAAACCTTGTTTTCCACTATTTGGCTTGCTGCCAATAGTAATAGTTTTGTCATTATTCAACTTCACGTTGCTTTGTGCAGTACCATTGATGTAATAGTTGATTGCTACACCGTCAAGAGCAGTCTTAATCTGAGTTGTGAACGGATCAGATACGGCAGTAAATGCTTGGGTAACAGCTTCATATTCAGCTGGTGTCATTGATGCATTCATATCGCTTGCTGTAACACCATCAAATACGTCATAGTAAGCACGCATATCTTTCAATTCGCTAACTTCCAAAGCATTTCCGTCTTCGTTATAAACAACGTTCTTATCCAATTCAACGCCGCTTGCAATGTTAGTCATAACAGCTTGTGTATTGTCTGTTACAAATTCATTAGTCCAGCCTGTGATAGGATATTGGTTGTGTTCGATTGCATTGAATACGATACCGATGTGAGAAGTTTCTACATCAGCGTATGCTGTAGTCTTCTTGAATGCATTTGTGTATCTTAATTTAGCTGCCATTCCATCCGCATAGATTCTTGCAGTATATACATCTGCAGTCCAGTTAGCATCTTTGTCGAACATCTCTTCAAATGTCGGAGCTTTAACTGTAACAGGAATAGTAACCTTAATCAATTCGTTACCATAAACACCAACAGTAGAACCATTATCTATTGCAACAAATTCCAGTGTATAGTCACCCGGTTTAGCATCACCTGCTACATTGCCAGCAACATCCAATGTCATATAGCTCAAATCAAGGATGTCTTCATTTGTGTTCCATTCAGAACCATCAGCCTTATAGTAATGAACATTGCTATTGATCCAGTCATTAATGATATTCTTGCCACTTAAAGTATTACTACCTTGACGATCTTCTTCAACAAGGAATCCAGTCTGAGTGTTAGCTTCTACTAAGAAGAATTGTCTACTTTGACGAGCAGCTTCACGGTTAGCAGCCGGGAACTTAGAGAATACATCTCCAAAGTCTACACGGATTTCTTTCAATGCATCACCCGGTACAATCTGATGAGTTGTAGCAGTCAATGTTTCAGCAGCAACTTCCGAACCTGCAATCTGTAATGTAATTTGGTTTGTTGTTACCGGATCTGTAGCAGAAGGAACTACATCGCCTGCAATTGACATAGTGTGTACAGTTATACCGATTTGAACACCAGCAGCTCCAGCAGGAACAGTGATTGTTTTACCTTCTGCTTTAATGCCATATTGTTCTGCCAATGATTTATTTGTTCCTTCGAATGTATAATAATAGTCATACAAATTACTATCTTCGATTAACAATTCTGTAGTTCCGATAGGAATATCTTCGTAACCTCCTTGTATGCGTCCCTCTGCATCAATAAAGTAGAAATCAGAAGCAGCATTAATATGAATAGGATTAACCGATGTTGCTTTAACGTCTGGAAGTACAGCAAAATCATAAGTGGTATAAGGCTTGCCGTTTACGCATAATGTGTATGCCATTTGACCTTCACTAGGATCTTGAGGATCATATAAGAAAGCTTGTTCAATATTCCCTTCATTAACTTTAGTCTGGTCAATAGTAGCAGACAATGTCCAACTGCCATTAGCAGATGCAGCACGACTCATCAAACGGTTATTAGCTTCAGCGGTAATAATAACCGGAGCAACATTGCCTCTTGAGTCAACCAAAGTCAATTTTTGTGCACCCAAGTCATAATCAGCCGGAGTTACTTGTACATTGGCAGTTGCAATTTGACCAATCAGCAACTGGTTCAATGCCACAGCACCTTTTTCGCCAGCCCAATTCGGGGTAGCCTTGGTTGCAAGTGCCCACTGAATTTTATTAGAACTTGTACCGCTACCACTAACAATGGTTGTGCGTTGACCGCCAAAAATAACATTATCTTCGAATTGGATAGAAGTCAACTGTGCAGCATTCTTCATCAAAGTAACGCTTTGTCCGTCAACAGTAATGGTGCAAGTGTCGCCGTTGTCAACCAAAACAACGTTGCTTCCCACTTCGATATCCATCAGTTGGTCGTTTACGTACAGTTTTCCGTCTTTTACGGTGATAACCGGAATTTGTCCTTCTTCACCTGAACCAAGTTCAACCTTTCCAGCTTCTACTCCGTCTACGTACAGCGTATTGCCTTCCAGCTTCACTTCTTTAATGCCGGTGCATTCAGGCATAGCAGCTGAGACGTCTCCGTTCGGTGTATGAACGATCAATTTGCCATCGCTGAACTCGATGCTTTCCACGCATCCCAAAGCGTTTACTTTGGTTTCCAGGTCTGCCAAGTCCGATGCAATCTGATCCACCCGCTGGCTCAGGTTGTTGATGTCATCATCGTAGTCCTTACAAGATGTAAAAGTTCCTGCCGAAGCGAACAGAAGCGCTCCGAACAGCAGTGCACTTAAATACTTTTTTCTCATAACAAAATAAATTTAATTTATAAATTAAAAAACTCAAATCGTTCTAACTCAAGTCGTT
>ENA-OXEE01000351-OXEE01000351.1-human-gut-metagenome-genome-assembly--contig:-NODE-351-length-25086-cov-8.91111_pt1 | contig 25086 bp, 22 predicted proteins | sample MGYA00249824_ERZ652242 | MGnify/ENA primary metagenome ERZ652242 (study PRJEB26925, sample SAMN05826943) | human gut metagenome | biome: ENVO:2100002; feature: ENVO:00000062; material: ENVO:00002003... | reverse complement strand
TGGACAGACTCTGGAACCGTGGCTCCTGAAAAAGAGCCTTGGGAATGCGGTAGAATGAAAACAGTTCTCCGGCTTGTCCGTAAAAGTAGTCAAGGGTCATGTGGCTTTTTCAACGTTTTGCTCCAGCTTGTGTTCAAAAAATCAACCGCCTTTCGTTTGAAAATAAAAAGCGCACTCTTTTCTTATTGAAAAGTGGTGCGCTATGTAATATAATGGCTATATAATTTAGCTATCCAAAAGATAGTCGATGAGATATTCTTTCGGAATCATGAAAGATCGTCCGACTTTCAGGCAGCGAATTCTATGTTGATGGATTCTTCTGATGATGGCAGTCTGGCTTTTGAAACCGAGTAAAGTTGTTGCTTCTTCGACAGACAGCACATCAGGATAGTTCACAAATAATTTTTTATAATACTCTTTTGCTTGATTTTGATTCATTATCCTTGACTTTCCTTTCGTTTTGTGCCTAAGCAGAGGAGCGTTTTGCCCTGCATCCCTCCTGAACATCCCTCCAATTTCCATTTGGGCGGTCCAAACCGAAAAAACAGAGTAGAGGAAAAACGCATCGAAAAATCGTGGATATTTCAAATTATTGTTCGTTGAGGCGTGAATTTTGCCTTTGCACAGTGGGAACCAGATATCACTAGATATCACTGGATGACACCAGATGGAAGATGAGGATAAAAACTCAAAATCCCTTGTGCTAATAACACGTGTGGGTTCGACCCCCACCACCGGCATAGAGAAGCCGACTGAGAGGTATTCTCGGTCGGCTTTTCTTTTTAATTTTTCCCTTGTCCATCAGGAACGCCGGGAACTGAAATGCTGCAAAACTCAGCGGCGGAGCCGGCTGTTTTAACTACTGTTTAAGACTTTGTGGTTTTCTGTTCATAAACTTCTGGTATCCTGTACATAACGAAACGAGAAAGAGGGAGCTTTATGAACGCCGAACTCACTTTCCTGCAATTCCTGCAATCCCTGCACAGCCCCATGCTGGATGGAAGCATGTGTTTTATTACCCGTCTGGGAGACTCCGGTATTCTCTGGGTGACGCTGACAGCGGTGCTGCTGGTGTTCCGCAAAACGCGGCGGGTCGGATGTGTGCTGGCAGCGGCGCTCCTCATCGACGCTGTCCTCTGCAATCTTCTTCTCAAACCGCTGGTGGCCCGCGTCCGTCCATGCGGCATCCTTACGGAGGTACAGCTGCTTATCCCGTACCCGGACGATTTCTCCTTTCCTTCGGGCCATACAGCGGCGTCCTTCGCCTCGGTGACAGCTCTCTGGATGGCCGGGAAAAAGCAGTGGGCGATGGCAGCTCTGCCGGTAGGCGTTCTCATCGCATTCTCGCGGATGTACCTCTGTGTCCATTACCCGACGGATATTCTGGGTGGTGCCATTTTGGGAGCCGCCTGCGGATGGGCGGGAGCATGGCTCGTAAAGAAAGCAGAGCGCCGAATGGCCATCCCGCGGAACTGAAAAAAGAAGGAGAGACCGCCGTACAGCAGCTTGCTGTACGGCGGTCTCTTTTGTTATGGGGACCCGCTTATCTGCGGGAACATCCCGGTTTTCCGCAAAAAGCCTAAAAGACATGCAGGCGAAGCAATGCAGCCTCAAAAATCGGCTTCCGTAAAAAGAAAAGCACCGTACTTCAAACGAAGTACAGTGCTTTTTTGGTGGAGAATAGCGGGATCGAACCGCTGACCTCTTGCATGCTATGCAAGTGCTCTCCCGAACCACGCACTCACGCACCCCCACACAAAGGTGCGAGGATAAACAATATTCGACGTTGATAGGTTGATTTAAAATACAGCAAATCACTTGCTGGCCAACAATTCTCCTTCAGCAGCCATCACAAAGTTCAACAGTATTATGTATTTTGTATCTTATTCTCCGGAGGCTTTTTTGTACGACACTTTGAACTGTTATCAATCAGCATCATTTCAATGATATACCGATACATACTATCTTTTTCTTGTTCTGACATTTTATCAACCAACTGCACCGCTGTGAGATACTTTTCTGTTGAACCCAATCTCTCGTGATAAAGATTGAGCTGATCAATCGTTCTTTTATAAAGCCAGAAAAACAAGCCAGAAATGAGTTCTACAACACATCCGGAAATTGTTGTATAGAACGATACTTTCTGGCCACCCCAAAATGCTACGATACTTCCAATGATAAAGATAATTCCACCCATAACACAAGCCGTCAATGTTGCATTAAACACCCGATTAGCCTGCCGCTTATTAATGACATAATATTCTCTTAATTCGGACATATTATTCAACATCAAAGAAATAATGTCTTTATTTCCTTCCTGAACTTTTTGAGCAGCCTCTTTTGCTTCTTTTGCGTCACCATCAGACGTTTTCTCTATACTGGAAGCAGTATGCTTTACCGAAAACATCGCACCAATCATTCCCAAAATAATAGCCAAAGCAGACATAACTGCAGAAATTGTTTCTGATCCCATTAATTTTCCTCCTCAATCGATAAAATTTTGTTTGTTGCCAGCAGAGAGACCATGCAAAGGGCAAATTATATAAAATTCTCAAATAACACAATTTATTATACGTCCATTCCGTTTTTCGTCAAGACATTGTATTATAACATGTTGCCAAGCGCAATTTCGACCCCCAAAATCGAAGTTGCGCTTTTTTCATTTCTCAACAAAATACTTTTCACTGGAGGTTTTTACAATGTTTCTGTATCACTGTCGGTTTCAGCCCTTGACACAACCGTATGACCCTTGACTACTTTTACGGACAGGCCGGAGAACTCTTTTCGTTCTTCCGCATTCCAAAGGCTCTTTTTCAGGAGCAGCGGTTTCAAGATCTGTCAACCGATGCCAAAACCCTGTACGGCATCCTGCTGGACCGCATGAGCCTTTCTGTTAAAAATGAATGGTTTGACAAAAAAGGTCGAAGGTCGGCGACACCGTGGGCAGCAGTTCTTCCACCACCGAGACCATGTGCGTCATCTACGATTTGAGCTACCTCGAGATGACGCTGGACGTCGATGAGCTGGACATTCTCGACATCGCGGTGGGCCAGAAGGCCGAGATCACCGCCGACGCCATCAGCGACCGCACCTTTGAGGGCGTCGTCACCAGCATCTCCTCTGCAGGCACCACCAGCGGCGGCACCACCACCTACCCTGTCACCATCCGCATCGACGACACCGGCAGCCTCATGCCCGGCATGAATGCCACTGCTGCCCTTGACATTCACCCTTGCCGGCGTTATGTTATTGTTAAGGCGACAGCCGGTTTCGCCGTCTTTCGCCTCATATTAAAATCGCTCTTGTTTTATAGCTGTCTGGACTTTACACAAAATTTGGGAAAGATCCATTTTTGTCTAACTTTTGGGGTTCATTTCAGTATCCGGAGTCTCTTTTTTGGCATTTTCTTCAATGTTTTTGCAATTGGAATCTATAGTTTCGATAGCTGTTTTCTTTCAACGGCATGGATAAGCTAGACCTTATTGCTTTGCAGAAACAGCACATCACCCGAAATTTTAATTATTTTCGCTCTGATTCTGATATACTATCGTTAAGACATCGATTTCGGAGGTCCACATGGATACAAGTATTTTCCGTTATGTGCTCGAGGTAGAAAAATACAGAAACATCACCCAGGCGGCGAAGCGACTGTTTATCTCGCAACCGGCACTGACCAAACAGCTGAATAAGCTTGAAAAAGAGTTGGGCTTTTCGCCTTTTGACCGCACGCACAGCCCGATCAGCGTTACACCACAGGGCGAAATTTTTCTCGATTTTGCTCGGCGCTATGTGCAGCTCGAAAGCGAGATGATGGATAGTCTTCGACAGTTTAATCAGATTCCAGCAGAGCCTGTACTGATTGCCACAACGCATCGTGGTGGCGCCTACGCTGCTGTTCAGGCAGCACCTTTCATGATGACACATCCAGAGATACATCTCAGTTACCTGAATCGCAACTCTCAGCAGTGCGAAGAAGAGCTGGAAAGCGAATCCATCGACTTAGCCATCTATACTGAACCTGTACACTCCGAAAACATCGAGTATATGCCAGTACAGGAGGATCCGCTCGTATTTGTCATTCCACAGGAATCACCGATTCTGGAGGACCTAGATATCTCCGATAATTCACTCGAGCATCCGGTTGAAATCGACATCAGCCGTTTCCGTAATCCGTCGCTCCGATATATTCTGGCGACGCCAGGTCAGGGGCTGTATGATGCCGAAAAATCTTTTTTCAGAAAATATCACATCACACCGATTCATCCGCAGCGTATTGATTATGTTGACACGCGATATCTCGTTGCCTGCAGCGGCTGTGGCATCGCCCTGTTGCCGCACACGACGATTCGTAATTCATCTACTGGTCAAAACCCGGTCTATGGCACGATAAAAGGCGATACGCTGTATCGTTATGTCATCGTCGCCCGAAAGAAGGGCCGCAACTTATCCCCTTCTGCAGAAATCGTCTGGCGCTACATGATCAGCGCATCTGCTAAAAATCGATAACATTTTGGAATCAGGTTCATAACAGAAAAAGGAGAAGCACTCGTCATTCAATTTGCAGTACAGAGCGAGTGCTTCTTTTTCTGTTTTATGGCGCTATGTCCATTCCAAATGGTTATCGTCCCATAGAGGAATCGCCATTGTCGCAATCTTGCACAATTACTCCCATTTTTGTACAATACATTTATCAAATTTGCCGGCAAATAAAAGTGCTTTAAAAATTCTGTATCACTTTTTGGGAGGATTTACTGTGAATAAGTTAAAGGAAACGAAGATCCTTGGGTTCCCTCTGTGGATGTACCTTATATTCAGTATACTGATGATGGTGATGGCAGCCAATGACTGGATGCTGACCAACATGGTCGGCGCACTCGCCTTCGCGATGATCATCGGCACGCTGCTCGGCTGGGTCGGTGACCATATCCCGGTCTGGAAGACCTGGTTCGGCGGCGGCATGCTCTTCTCTTGCCTCGTAGCCGGCGCGATGAACACCTTCCACCTGATCGGTGAAGGCTCGATGGAAGCTCTGAATACCTTCAACGGCTCCACCGGTTTCCTCGATCTCTACATTCTCGTCCTGATCACCGGCTCTGTGCTCTCGGTTGATCGTAAGATGCTCATCAAATCCTTCGCCGGATTCGTTCCGACGATTCTTGCAGGTATTGCAGGTGCACTCGGCCTCGCTGGTCTCGTAGGTGCCATCACTGGCGTCGGCGCAATCGAGGCGATCGCCACCTATGCAATTCCAGTCATGGGCGGTGGCAATGGTGCCGGTATCACACCGATGAGCAAGATGTGGGCTGCTGCAACCGGCGGTGATGCCTCCTCCTGGTATGCATCTGCCTTTGCAATCATCAGCATTGGCAATCTCTGCGCCGTCTTCATGTCTGCACTGCTGAACAAGCTCGGCCAGATCAAGCCATCCATGACGGGTAATGGTCGTCTCATGGTCAGTGAAGAAAATGTCAGCACGAAGTCCAGTGACGTGAAGCCGACCGCAGCCGACTACGCAACCGGTCTCGCACTCGGTGTCGTATGCTTCAATGTAGCTAACCTCTACGCAAAGCACATCTCCATCATCAACCATGCAAACCTCGGCTTCAGTATTCATACCTTCGCTTTCATGGTCATCCTGATGGCGATTCTGAATATGACGAATATCCTGCCGGAAAACGTGAAGGCCGGCGCAAGGGGCATGCAGCAATTCTTCGTAAAGTATATGTCCTTCCCACTGATGATTACCGTTGGTATCGGTACGAACCTCGCAGACTACGCGAAGGTCTTCACAAACCCAGCGTATATCGTCATCATCATGGCGACTGTCATCGGTGCGATGATCGGAACCTTCATCGTCGGTAAGCTGTTCCACTTCTATCCTGTAGAAGGAATGCTGACTGCCGGACTCTGTATGGCAAACGGCGGTGGTGCCGGCGACGTACAGTGTCTCGGCGCTGCGCACCGCATGGAGCTGATGTCCTATGCTCAGATTTCTTCCAGAATCGGTGGTGCCATCATGCTCGTCATCGCAAGCTTCATTTTCGGTAAATTCCTGTAATCCTGGAGGTACCTTATGGCAAATCAGAATCCTTTGGCTACGAATCTCACGCTTGAGCAGCAGAAAAACCTGTTCGGCAATGCTTACTTAAATATGCTCTGGCACTGTCCGACCGACCTGCGTTTCCACTACTGGGTGCATCTCCCAGACTACTACTACGACGAAGAGGAGCATGAGTACTCTCTCCTCGTCATCATCCATGGAACCGGCTGTGCAATCGAAGAGTACATCAAGCAGGCGAAGGAACTCGCCGACAAATATCATATGGCTGTGCTTGCGCCTATGTTCCCGGGTGGACTCATTCAGCGCGATGACTTCAACAGCTATAAGCTCCTCTCCTGCGACGGCATCCGCTATGATCTGATTCTCCTCGATATGATCGAGGATATGGCGAAGCGCTATCCAGGCGTTCACACAGATCAGTTTTTCATGTTCGGACACTCTGGTGGCGGGCAGTTCGTAAACCGCTTCCTGCTCGCTCACCCTGATCGTCTGAAGGCCTGCTCCATCGGTGCACCTGGCCGTCCGACCTTCCTGAATCCAGACGAGGACTACTTCTGGGGTATCCGTGATTTCAAGGATTACTTCGGTTATGATGTCGACCTCGAAGCCGTAAAGAAGGTACCCGTCCTCATCAGTGTCGGCGAGCTCGACAACAAGTTTATCGGCGACTCCCCGTATGGCGATAACCGCGTAGCCCGTATGAAGAGCCTGCAGAAAAATTTCCAGGAGCACGGCGTCCATACGGAGCTGACGATCCTTCCGGGCTTCGCCCATGAGGCTGGTGAAAAGGAACGAGTGCAGGCCGCGCAGAAATTCTTTATCCAGTATTTATAACTCAAACTACAGTTTTTTGAATTTCCTTTCTTTGTACCCTCTTTTTAAAAGAGGGTACATTGCGTATTTCTTGCTTTTCCTTCATACTTGCGTACTTTTAGCAGATTATGAAAGCAAGCAGAATTTCTATTCTACGGAATCAACTATTCTGCACTGGAAGCTGCCGTCCGGCGAATCCAACAGGATGTTGATTTCCTGATGAAGTATCTCCCCAAGGTGCCTGATGATGCCTATGTGAAAGTGGAGACCACGAAGATTCTCAAACAGCTTCGATCTCACTCCTTACATTGAGGGGGAGTGATGCGTCCACCTGCAAAACAGTCGGACATCGAACAAGCATTTTCAAAAACAACGAAACAGCAAGAATTGGGGGTTGTCGTCCATGCGCCTGCAAAATCAGGCATTTGGCTGATTTTCAGTGTGACCTCCAAGAAAGCAAAAAGAAAAGCACCGTACTTCAAACGAAGTACAGTGCTTTTTTGGTGGAGAATAGCGGGATCGAACCGCTGACCTCTTGCATGCCATGCAAGCGCTCTCCCAGCTGAGCTAATCCCCCATGGCTGGTGTGCCGTCCCTGACGACGTGTGTTATTATACCAGCCAAATGGAGAGTTGTCAATAACTTTTTTTATTTTTTGTGAGCGACGCTGCGGCTGGTGCTGCGTTTGTAGTAGAACAGGTACTGCTGTACGATGCCAGCCTGCTGATCATAGGAAGGAAAAGGGTCGCGGCCGCCGAATTCCTCATCAATGAGTCGCTGTATCCAGACATCAATGGGAGCCATCGCGGTACGGCCATAGCCAAAGAGGCAGACGCAGTTTGCTACCTTTTTGCCGACGCCGTCCAGCTCGAGGAGGCGGGAAAAGAGCGCGTCGTCGGGCAGCGCCGCCAGAGCACCGAGGTCGAGTGTGCCGCTGGAAGCCTGAGCGGCAGCGTTCTGGATGTAACGGGTGCGGTAGCCCAGACCACAGCCCATCAGCTGCGCCTCAGAGAGGCCGCAGAGCTGCTGCGGGGTAGGAAAGAGGAAAACTTCATCGCCTTCGGCACTGAGCGGTTCGCCGCAGCACCGGGCAAGGTGTTCCACGGCGGTGCGGATGGCCGGAATGCTCTTGCGCTGGGAGATGAGAAAGGTGATGAGCATTTCCCATGGGTCCTGATGCAGGATTCGGATGCCCTGCCCGAAATCGAGCGATTTGTCCAGATAGCTGCTCTGTCCCGCCAAGCTGCACCGCAGCGCGGCATAGTTCCGGCCCAAATCAAAGTAGTCGGCCCAGTACTCCCGATCTGAGCCATACCATGCGGCGTCGTATTGACCATCGCCCAGCGGAGTCAGATAAAGGAGTGCGCCGCCGGAAAGAAAACGGTAGCGCCCGTCGGACAACTTTTGTGGCCGGAAGCACTGGCCGCTTTCGATGATCTTGTCGAGGTCAAAGTCGTCCTGGATGGCGACGAGCTGATGGGTGAGGGAAACTGTATGCATGGAAAACTCCTTTTTGGAAAAATTGTGGCGATGCCCGATTCGCGGTGGAAACTGATTTCTATCTGTACCCTCCGCGAGGAAGGTGACGTGGCTCAAAAGTTGGGAGAACTGATTGATAAGATTTCTATCCACGCCCTCCGCGAGGAGGGCGACCGTTCCAGCGCGGGGATAAGACCGCGCTCACCAAATTTCTATCCACGCCCTCCGTGAGGAGGGCGACTGCCTCTATACCGCTCATTCTGGCAAATGCTCTGATTTCTATCCACGCCCTCCGCGAGGAGGGCGACCACACGGCGGGCCGAGACTGCCACACAGCAGGCTATTTCTATCCACACCCTCCGCGAGGAGGGCGACACCGACGTGCTCGAAGAAATGGTCGCGTCCGTTATATTTCTATCCACGCCCTCCGCGAGGAGGGCGACGCTGGCCGAGGCCCGGGCCGTTTACGGCCCGCCCATTTCTATCCACGCCCTCCGCGAGGAGGGCGACTGATGTGCGCGGTGCTCTCGCCGAGTACATCAAATTTCTATCCACGCCCTCCGCGAGGAGGGCGACCCAATGCAAGCATCATTGCTTTTTCTCCTTCTTATTTCTATCCACGCCCTCCGCGAGGAGGGCGACTGCAACAGCTCGTCGCTGACCTCGAGGCAATCGAATTTCTATCCACGCCCTCCGCGAGGAGGGCGACCTGCGTGCCTTGGTAAAAACTCGTTTCGATGTTGATTTCTATCCACGCCCTCCGCGAGGAGGGCGACTTATTGTGTTTAGACGCACTCTCAGCATTGAAGTAATTTCTATCCACGCCCTCCGCGAGGAGGGCGACGCGATCGTCGCCGAGGCCATCAAAAGCATCAAGATTTCTATCCACGCCCTCCGCGAGGAGGGCGACGCCATCCACCGCAACCATGACGAAGATCTCCGCTTATTTCTATCCACGCCCTCCGCGAGGAGGGCGACTCGCTGGTTATCATGGAGGGCACCGAGATGGTGGTATTTCTATCCACGCCCTCCGCGAGGAGGGCGACGACGACTCGGCCCATCTCGTAGTCGACGCGCTCCTATTTCTATCCACGCCCTCCGCGAGGAGGGCGACCGTTATAGCTCGACGCGGCGTTGTAGTTGACGTAATTTCTATCCACGCCCTCCGCGAGGAGGGCGACCACCCATCAGCAGCGAGGTCACTGACCTCATCAAGATTTCTATCCACGCCCTCCGCGAGGAGGGCGACCCCCGAAATCGCAGCCATTGAAAACCTGCTCCGAAAATTTCTATCCACGCCCTCCGCGAGGAGGGCGACACGGATACCAGGTCAGGAGCGCGTAGGCCCCAGAAATTTCTATCCACGCCCTCCGCGAGGAGGGCGACGAGCCGCTGCGAGTTCCCTGGCCCGCCTGATGGATGATTTCTATCCACGCCCTCCGCGAGGAGGGCGACCCCGCAGGCTGGTGCCCTCGGAGGCGAAAATCCAATTTCTATCCACGCCCTCCGCGAGGAGGGCGACGGACGCCGTGCTCCCTCTGCCTACGCTGGACGAGCTATTTCTATCCACGCCCTCCGCGAGGAGGGCGACCGTCCAAGACATTGAGACGGGAGAGGTCATTCAGATTTCTATCCACGCCCTCCGCGAGGAGGGCGACAGATGCTCCACCTCCACGCGCTGCTCTACCAACGCGAATTTCTATCCACGCCCTCCGCGAGGAGGGCGACGTCGCCGTCGTGGCGCTGCTGCATGATGTCTGCAATTTCTATCCACGCCCTCCGCGAGGAGGGCGACCGACATACAAGCATGTAAGAGCAGCCGCCACAATAATTTCTATCCACGCCCTCCGCGAGGAGGGCGACCTACCGGCTTGTAAAGCTGGCAGAATTCGAAGAGCATTTCTATCCACGCCCTCCGCGAGGAGGGCGACTGCGAATATTGCTGAACAGCGCGTTGATTTCTTTATTTCTATCCACGCCCTCCGCGAGGAGGGCGACGGGCTACGAGGATGAATAAGGCGCACGGCATCATATTTCTATCCACGCCCTCCGCGAGGAGGGCGACCCGGCATGGTCTATTGCGTCCCCTGGGACATCTGATTTCTATCCACGCCCTCCGCGAGGAGGGCGACCCGTCCGCCTCCTTGTCGGTGTAGGTGGCCGACAGATTTCTATCCACGCCCTCCGCGAGGAGGGCGACGATTTCTCCGTCTGACGGATCTGTGCGCTGTACGATTTCTATCCACGCCCTCCGCGAGGAGGGCGACAAGTTCAGCTCGTCAAAGGTCTGCCCCTCGTAGGTATTTCTATCCACGCCCTCCGCGAGGAGGGCGACGCGGCTGCGCCCACGGGCTGCCTTTGCGCAAAAATTTCTATCCACGCCCTCCGCGAGGAGGGCGACTTGTCTTCCAGGTAGCCGGGGACGCCGAAACCGTTATTTCTATCCACGCCCTCCGCGAGGAGGGCGACTTGCAGGGGTGAGCCGCATGATATAGCTGCTATGTATTTCTATCCACGCCCTCCGCGAGGAGGGCGACCGAAGCTCTGGGGCATCAGGGCCACCTCGTCGAAATTTCTATCCACGCCCTCCGCGAGGAGGGCGACGGGCCGCATTGGTGGCAAGACTGAGACCGGCAAATTTCTATCCACGCCCTCCGCGAGGAGGGCGACGTATTAGTTTTGTGGTATAATAATGGTGTCAAAGGATTTCTATCCACGCCCTCCGCGAGGAGGGCGACGTAGGTACCGCGATGTTTCCGCCAAAGCTCACCTTATTTCTATCCACGCCCTCCGCGAGGAGGGCGACAGACCGAATGCCACTCCGATCTAAAACGTATCTTATTTCTATCCACGCCCTCCGCGAGGAGGGCGACAGCTTGTTTTCCTCCACGTCCACGCAAACAGGGAGAATTTCTATCCACGCCCTCCGCGAGGAGGGCGACCTCGATCCCTCGCAAAGCCTTCGAGGAGTTCGTATTTCTATCCACGCCCTCCGCGAGGAGGGCGACCTACCCGAAAAAGACCGGCAAGCAGTACGCTCTATTTCTATCCACGCCCTCCGCGAGGAGGGCGACCGGCATCCTGCTGAGCGACGCGCTGGACTACTAAGAATTTCTATCCACGCCCTCCGCGAGGAGGGCGACGGCAAGATCTCGAGCATCGAGGGCGAGCCCGACAATTTCTATCCACGCCCTCCGCGAGGAGGGCGACCGGCCGGGAACGCTGAAAAAGTATCAGGCTGAAATGATTTCTATCCACGCCCTCCGCGAGGAGGGCGACAGCAAAAACAGAGACAAAATCTCTATTTTCTTATAAATTATACAACATTCTGCACGAATTTAGAAGAGCCTTGATTTACAACGGGTCAAAGAACTATCCAAATCATGCAAAATGACACAAAAATCCGGTGCGAAGGTGCCGGAAAAATGCTGAGAACTCACCCTTCGCACCGGGGCGGGAAACTCAGAACAACAGCAGGCCGTCCTGCTCGAAGGGCGGATGAACGCCGATATGCTCCACCTTGCTCTTATAGTTGTTGCCCAGCTGGTAGAAGCGCAGGCTGTCCAGCGCGGGGTCGATGAGGGACGTCAGCTCCGCCTTGAGAACGGCATACTGCGCGGCATCCAGCAGACACTCGAACACGGAGTTCTGCACCCGCTGGCCGTGGTCCACACAGCGCTTGGCGACTTTGCGCAGACGTTTGCGCCCGGCAGGAGTTTCGGTGTTGACGTCGTAGGTGATAAGGACCAGCATACACATCCCTCACTTCCAGAAAAATGGCGGGTAAAGCTCCATATCGCCCCGCAGGGTGCGGGCCAGAAGCAAAGCCTGCACATAAGGCACGAGGCCCCACGGAAGCTTTTCGTTCAGGAACGGGTGGGTGATGGTCTCCTGCTTGCGGGTCTGCCACCCGCCCAGAAAGGCGCGGCGGCCCTCATCGGTGAGAAGGACAGCCCCGTTCTCCTGCTTCTGGAAATGCTTCGGCGTCATGATTTTCTGGTTGATGCAGGAGAGCACAAAACGGTCGGCGTAAACAGTGCGCAGTTCTTCCATAAGGTCGAGGGCGAGGCTCCTGCGCCCGGGCCGGGCGCGGTGGAGAAAGCCGACGTAGGGGTCGAGGCCCACACTCTGAAGAGCCGCTGTGCAGTCGGAGGCCAGAAGCGAATAAGCGAAGGAGAGCAGGGCATTGGTGTTGTCCAGAGGCGGGCGGCGGCTTCGGCCAGCGAAAGAAAAATCATCGTGCTGCTGCAGGATGAGCGAATCAAAGCAGTCGAAATACCGCTGTGCCGCCTCGCCCTCCAGACCGCGAAGCTGGTCGAGGTCGTCACACTGCTCGATGAGGGGCAGCGCTGCCGCCAGCTGAGCACTGGCGCGCTTGAGCTGTTCCACCGGCACCCGCTGGGGGTGGTCGCGGGTGGCCCGTTCCAGCACCCAGCGGGCGTTATAGACTTTGCCCAGGATGAAATTGCACGCATAGAGACAGCTCTCGGCCTCGCTGTCTGCGATGCGGTACTGGGTCTGCCGCAGCAGGACGTTGCCCCGCTCTTCGCCTACAGCCCGGGCCAGAAAGCGGCCCTGCGGGCTGAAAAAGCTCAAATCGACCCCGAGGCGGGCGCATTTGCCCATCAGGGCAGGGCTTGCGCCGGGATAGCTGAAGCAGACGATGCCTTCCAGCGTGTGGAGCGGGACCCGGCCAATTTCAGCCTTGTTGCAGAGCAGGACGATGTTCTCCCCCTCGAGGGAAAGGTAGGCGTCCTTGTTGAGGACGTAGAGCGTGTTCAAAAACTTTCTCATGGCGCGGCCTCCTGCATCTCGTCCAGATGGGCGCGGAGATAGGCTTTCGGGTCGGCACGCTGATACAGCACGGGGAGGCAGAGCTCTTTGAGGGAGCAGGCGCTGCAGTGGGTGCCGGGCTTCGACTTGGGGGTATAGCCCCGGGCAAAATAGGCGTGCATCTCGTCGGCCATCTTCTGGGTGGCCTGGCGGAGTTCTTCGGTCAGCGGAACAATCTTCCGCCGCCGCGTTTCCTCGTAGAAGAGCGCACCCTCCGGGATGCTGCACACCAGCATCTCTTCCAGCGCCATGGCCTGTGCGCAGAGCTGCAGCCGGTCGGCGTCGTCGGCCTTGGCGCGGCCATGCTTGTACTCGACAGGCATGGGCTTCCAGAGCCCTTCCGCGTTTTGCAGGGGGATGCCCTCCGGGTCGGCCCGGAACTCGACGACGTCGCAGTTTCCGCTCAGGCCAAGCCGACGGCTGACCACCTGCATCCCACGGGTGATGAGCAGGCCGCCGCGCCGTTCGGTCTGGTCTGCGTCATGACAGCGGGCGTGGTCGAGCTGGCCTTCGACGGTGCGGCGGTTCTCCGCCCACTGCTGTTCCAGATGGATGAGCGCCCACTGGCGGCGGCAGAAGCAGAAGTGCTGGATGCCCGACAGGGGCAGCCAGTCGTCCGGGCCGGCCATCAGGACAGCCTCTCGCAGGTGACTCCTTCCGGCAGAGTGTCTGCCACCGTGACGGTGTAGTCGCGGTAGCTGCGGGCGGCGCCCACATCGGACTTGCGCCGGACGGTGACGGAGTCGAAGAGCTTGTAGGCCGGGGCATTGCCCAGCTCAGAATCGTGCTTGAACACGATGAGCTCCCGCACGGCCATCTTGCCGCGGGCGGCGCTGTGGTCGTTCTCGAACATATTCAGAATGGCAGTCCACAGAAGCTTCAAATCATCCTCGGAGAAGCCGGTGGTCTTCCGGGCGAGGTTGGCCGAGACATAGCCCTCGGCGCGGTAGAGGGCGTAAGGCACGATGTGCTTGCGGCCCATCTCAGTACCCTTCTTCTCGGCATCGGCCTCGGTAGTGATGGCCACGCGGGTGATGGTGACTTCCTGCGGGACGATGGGGTCTACCGACCGAGCAAAGCTCAGCTGGACGGGGCCGCGCACCTGACCGCAGTTCAGCGCACCCTTGACGAAGGTGGTCATGACGGCACCGAAGGTGCGGATGTCGAAGTAGTTCTCGCACATATAGTCCCGCAGCTTGGCATCGATGTCGGGGTCGGCCTTTTTGGCGGCTTTCAGGTCGGGGTCGATGCCCAGAGTGCTGATGGCCTCGGCGTCGCTGCGGTTGAGGGGAACGCCGTCCTTGATGTAGATACGATAGCCTTTTTCGTCCTCTTTCAGGGTCTCGACATAGTTGCGGATCTTCCGCTTGAGGCAGACGTCGGTCACCAGACCGTAGCCCGTCTCGGGGTCGATACGGGGCATATTGCCTGCATCGGGGTCGCCGTTGGGGTTGCCGTTCTCGACGTCGAACAGGATGACGAAATCATAGCGGTTCTTGATGGGCTCAGACATGGTTTATTCCTCCTCATTCTTTTTGGCGTAGCGTTTCTGGGTCTGGTGGTAGTAGCCGATCTCAAAGGCACCCTGCTCCGGCAGGCTGAGCCGCGCCGGGAAGCCTGTCTCGGGCAGCTGGGCCATCAGTTCGGTGAGCTGTTTGCTGAAATGCACCTCGTTGGGGGTGCTCATCTTCTGCAGATGCTTCTGAGCCAGCTTGACCAGCGTAGGGAAGGCTGTTGCCGGGGTGGCACAGGCCGAGTTGAAGTACCGGTCTTTGATGGTGGCGTTGATGCCGGGATTGGCGACGCTCTGGATCGTCTCCAGCACAGAGAAGAGACGCCCCAGAACATAGGGGACATTGCTGCTTTCGTTCAGGCTCACGGTAAATACCTCCTTGTTGAGCTCGGTGGGGTAGTTGCGGAGATAGTAGGCTTTCAGGATGGCGGCGCGGCCCCGGGTGACTTCCCGTTCGGCCCGGATGCGGAGGGTCACGCCGTTGAGCAGGGTGGCGGGATAGGGTCCGCCGGTGAGGATGGCCCGGAGCAGATCGCCCACCAGCTGAGGCGATGGATTTTTGTCCCGGGATTTCTGGTTGACCGTCTCCTGCGCCAGCGCCCAGACCGACAGGTTTTCCCACTTGTCGAAGGCGGGGCGGGTGATGCTGAGCCGGTCGGCGTGGTCCTGCAGATTTTTGGCAAACTGTCCGAAGCTGCTGTGCAGGAAGAACCGGACGGAGAGCCGGGCCGCGTTGGGCGAGATGCCCAGCACATAGAAGTTCTGGTTCGGGTCCAGCTTGTCATCGAGGAAGGAGACGGGGCGTCCCTGAGAAAGGGCTTTCAGTGCGGCGGCAAGGTCGCTTTCCGAGACGCCGCGCGCCTCGGAACCGCCGCAGAAAAACATCAGCATGGCGTTTGAGTAGGCGGGAACGGCGTTTTCGGCCCAGCAGACGATGGTGGTGTCGCCGATGCGCTGACAGCAGTTCCGGTCAGCCAGCAGCAGATTGAGGGCCGTGGTGTAGGCGAAAGCCGCGTACTCGCTGACGGGGGCGTTGGCACCCTGCTCATGGCCATAGGAGCAGAAAGCGGGCGCATTGAAGGAGACCAGCGCCGCACCGGCGGCCTGTGCGCCCATCACACCTTTGATGGCGGGGTGGATGCGGGCGATGCCGGCCTCTTTGCCGGTGATGAGGCAGCGGGCCGTCTCGGCGTCGGCATCAGAGGTGTCAAAGGCGGACTGCCAGGCGTCCCGGATGGCGTCATCTGTGGTGGCCAGCCAGTGGGCGCCGTCGGGGGATTCGTAGCCGAACACAAGGTTCGCGTTGTTGTTCAGGTCGGCCCACTGCTCTGCCAGCAGCGGGTGGGTGGGGGCTGTATCCGGCTCCCAGCTGTCAAAAAAGGCGAGGATGGCTTTGGCGGCAGGGGAGTCCACGCCGTCGAGAACCTTGTGGTGAAGGGCGGCACAGGCCTCGAAGCACTGGCGGGAGCGCTCGGGCTTGCCCTTCTCGTCTGCGCCCAGCAGATAGGACGTATTGTCGCACAAAAAGTTCGCGGCGACGCCGGAGGCGCGCTTGACCCGGTGGGGGACAGGGAGCTCACGGGGGGCGATGACGGTCTTTTTGCCCTTGGGGACTTCCTGCCGCAGGTCGTTGAGGGCGAGGAGCTGGCCGTCGGGGCCGAGGCGCAGTTCATAGCTGACCTTGAACTTACTGTCCCAGCCGGGGGCCTCCACCTTGCCCTGCTTCAAGAGCTGTTCATAATAGGCGGTGAGTGCTTGGAGTATCATGTAAACACCTCCACGTCCCGGCATTCCATCACGCCGTCCACCAGTTTTGCGCGGAAGAACTGGCTGCGGATGTTGGCCGAATCAGAGTAATCGAGGCTGTGGAGCATGAAGCCGAGGTCCTGCGTGACCTTCAGCGCCGGAATGCTGCCGCCCGGCCATTCCCGGAAATTGGCCGGGAACTCCCGGCACCCGAAACAGGGCTGGTGATAGCACTGACCTTTGCGCAGGCGTCGGCGCAGGATGTCCTGGAACTTGCCGGGATTGTCGCTGGGAGCGGCCTTGTCCGTCAAATCGAAGTGGCACTCGATGACGTAGTGGACGTCCTGCAGGACCATCGCGGCCCGCTGCTGGATGTCCTCCGAGGTGTAGAGCACCGGCGGCGTGCCGCCTTTGGCCGCACTGAGGGCGGCGGAGGACAGCAGGGTGGACTTGACCTCGTTGCGCCGGATGTTGGTGAACCGGATGGGCCGCTGGGTGTATTCCTCCGTGGACGCTTCGTCCTCGGGGTCAAGGCCGAAGGGCTTGAGCAGATAGATGGCATCGATGGTGTAGCGCAGCCCGGGGTGCCAGTAGATGGCCTCCACAAGGCCCCGCGCAGCGGATGGAGTGATCATGTCGTAGCTCACACGCTCGGTCTTCATTTCCGGACGAGTGAAACAAGCATAGTCGCCCCATACCTCAATGAGCATGGACATCAGCATCGCCTCCTTTCTAGGTGAAGTTGAATTTTCAGACGAAGATGAATGTTAGCCATTGCAACCACCTCTTTCTTTTAGAAGTAAAGGCCGATGCCCGTCTCCACATCCATGGCAAGGCCGGTCTTTTCACTGTAGCAGCTGGTGTCGGTGAGGATGGCGGAACCATCGGGCCGCAGTTCCAGCGCCCCGGCGGCGTCGAGCTTGTCGAACTGGTCCTTATAACAGGAGACACTGTAAACGCCCAGCTTCCGCAGCAGCGTCCGGGTGACGTGTCCGCTTTGCAGTTGTTCACAGAGGGCCGCCCCCTCGCCGACGGGCAGATAGACCGTGCGAGCAGCGTTCTCGATAAGGCGGAATTCCTCCGCCACCTGTGCAAAGGGGAGCTGGCAGCCACGGATGCCCCGGAGAAAGGCACCCAGAATCCCATGTTTGTCTATAGCGTTGGGAACGCTCAAATCAGAAGGCATGCCGCGCAGCTCAAGAAGCTCCTCAAAGTAAGCTTTGATGGCTTTGGGAGTGTCGAGCATGGATTGATGCCGGGCGGTGTAGTCCAGCGCGCTGACGTTCTGCCTGAGCATCTGGGGCGTGGAACACTCGTCCAGCCGGAACCGGTAGACGATGCTTTCCTCTGCGCCCCGCCGCCCCTCGCGGTTGCAGCGCCCGGCAGTCTGTAAGAGCGAGTCAAGACCGCACTGCTCCCGGTAAGCGACGGGAAAATCCACGTCCACGCCCGCCTCGATGAGAGAGGTGGACACCACCCGGCAGGGCAGACCCTTTTTCAGCCGCTGGCGGATGGCGTCCAGCTGACGGCGGCGGTCGGCGGCGCAGAGCAGGGTGGTCAGGCAGTAGCTGCCCTCGGCGGGCAGAGCAGCGTAGAGCTGCTGGGCCGTCTTGCGGCGGTTGACCACGCAGAGCACCTGCGGATGATTTGCCAGCCGGGCGGCGAACTCCTCCTGCGGCAGGGTGCCGAGGTCTTGCAGGGTGGTGCGCCGGAGCACTTCGTAGAGGCGGGCCGCGTCGGGCGTGATCTCCTGCGGGTGGAGCTCCGGCGCAAAGTGCCGGAACAGCGGCTCAAGGGCAGGCTGGGTGGCCGTGCAGAGGATGGCCGTGGAGTGGTAATGCTGGATGAGCTGGGCGATGGCGCTGACGCAGGGGGCAAGGTAGTCGCCCGGGAGGGTCTGCGCCTCGTCGAAGATGATGACGCTGTCGGCGATGTTGTGGAGCTTGCGGCAGCGGCTGCTGCGGTTGGCGTAGAGCGACTCGAAGAACTGCACCGCCGTCGTCACCACGACGGGGGCGTCCCAGTTTTCGCTGGCCAGCATCTGGCGGTACTGGGCGGGGGTCAGGTCGTCCTGCTCAACAGTCTTGTACTCGGCGTTGGAGAAGTCGGCCAGAACATTTTCTGCGCCCAACAGGCCCGAGAAGACGGCGGCGGTCTGATCGATGATGGACATATAAGGGATGACGTAGATGACCCGCTTCATCTTCTGGGCGGCGGCGTGCTCCAGCGCAAAGGCGAGGGAGGCGAAGGTCTTGCCGCCGCCGGTGGGTACGGTGAGGGTGTAGAGCCCCTGCGGGCCGTGCGCGCCTTTCTCGAGACAGGCGCGGAGGACGGTGTTGCGCTGGACGCTGACGGGTGAGGGCGACTCGGCCCTGAGATAGCGCTGCGCCTGTGCCGAGACGATGTCCCGCAGCGCGGCGATGTCCGTGCCGCTGCCCCGGGGTGCGGCCTTGCCGTCCATGAAGGTCTCGGTGTCGATGAAGTCGGCGTCTACGAGGCAGGAGTAGAGCATCCGGGTAAAGAACGCGAGGCTCAGCGGGTCGGCGCAGGCCCACGCGGGCGGCGTCGAGGCGGGGAGCGTTACTTCCTGCCAGCCGTCGTAGGGGGCTACCGGCTTCTTGCTCCGGCCAAACAGGGTGGCGTCGCCCGGGTCATCGGCGGGGCTCCCGCCGTCGGGCAGGCCGCTGTGGTGTCCGGCCACGGCAAAGGCAGTGTGGAGATGTTGGCGAACCCAGGCCTCCTGCGCCCCGGCGGTGGAGTGGTCCACCTTGGGGCCGCCTTTGAGCCGCAGCTGGAAGGCGTCGCTGTATTTGCCGACGTCGTGGAGCCACGCGGCAAATTCGGCCTCATTCTGCGCCCCGAAGGGGGCTGCGAAGGAACCGGCCAGTCTGGCAGTGCCGGCGAGATGGTCGTAGACGGTCTGGGTGCGGGTACCGTCCTCGCTGATGTGGGCAAGACGTGTGGAGTGCTCCATAAAATGACCTCCTGACTCTGATTTGCAATAAGGATACGCTTTTCAAAAAGCGGCTGTCAACAAAACGCGCTTTTCGACGAAGAATTTTGGGACTTTGCACAAAAAGCAGACGGAAAAATCTGCAATGTGCCAAAGAAGGAAACGAGTTTTTCTTGTTTTTATGATAATGCAAATACTGTCCAATAAACTGGACTTTTGCTTATTTTTCAGGCAAAAATGAAAAAAGAACTGCGTTTTCAGTACTGCGGGAGGAAGACCGCCCGTCGGCAGAGAGAAAATGAAGATGTTGTGGACAACAACACCGCATTAAGATAGAATTAAGGCAGGGTTAAGAAAACTGCAAGAAAAGTGCTGAATTATTCCATCCTGGAATGGACTTTCGGGAAAATCAAGGCGAATATCCCCCTTTTCATTTGCTGAAATCTGTTGTATTATGAATAACAGATATGGAATCTGAGCAAAATGCGCCTGGATGAAGCGCAAACAGGAATGATAAGAAAAATAAAGGGCAATAGGGGGAGAGCTACGATGGACGAAAAAGATTACGAGCTGCTGCACGCGCTGGACGAGACGCGCAACATCACCCACGCAGCGGATAAACTGTACATGACCCAGTCGGCACTTTCCAAGCGCATCAAGGCGCTGGAACAGGAGCTGGGGGTGGAGATCGTGCTGCGCTCACGGCAGGGCATCCGCTTCACGCCGGCCGGTGAACAGGTGCTGCTCCACAGCGCTGCCGCCGCCCGCGAGATGGAAAAGATGCGCCGCCAGCTGGCTTCCATCCAGGGCGAAGCCTGCGGCACCCTGCGGGCAGGCATCTCGGTGAACTTCTCCTACTACCGTCTGCCCGAGGTGCTGACGGAATACCACAAAGCCTACCCGAAGGTACGCCTCGACATCGCTACCGGCCACAGCCGGAACATCTACCAGCAGATGCTGGATTCCTCGCTGGACGTGGCAGTGCTGCGGGGCGAGTATCCGTGGGACGGCACCCAGTTCCTGCTCTCGCAGGAGAATATCTGCCTGATCTGCAGCGAGGAGAACAAGGACAGACCCATCTCCGATTACCTTTATATCGACCACAGCAGCGACGCCACCATCAGCGCCCAGATGGCCCGCTGGCGCTACGAGAACGGCGTGACCAACGATGCGGGCAATTTTGTGGTGGATAACATCATGGTCTGCCGCGAGATGGTGGAGCGGGGCCTTGGCTGGGCGCTGATGCCGGAAGTGGCGCTGGAGAACTTCAAGGGCTATGTCAAGCCCTGCACCTTCGAGAACGGCGAGCCCTTCGTCCGGCGTACCTATATTTTCTGCCAGAGAGACGCAGCCGCCCTGCCGCAGGTGCAGCTCTTTATGGACATGCTCAAAAAGCACCGCTGAGAGGAGAAAAACATGGAAACGACTGTTTCGCTGATCCAGATGCTGGATGCACGGGAGCGCCGGGTGCAGCACCAGCAGGAGCTGCTGGCCCGGTACCACAAGCCTCTCATCTGCTTTACCATGAATATCTGCGGCCCGGTAAAGGATTCGTCCCTCATCCGGCGGGGCTTTGGGCGGGGGCGTCAGCTGCTGCGCCAGCAGTTTCTGCGGGCAAAGCTGACGCCGCTGTATCAGGACGCCGTCCGGGAAGTGACCGGCTGTGAGGCATTCTATGTGCTGGACGCCGACCCGCTGACCATCAAGAAATTCACCACCGACATCGAGGACGCTACCCCGCTGGGGCGGCTGTTCGACATGGACGTCATCCGTCCGGACGGCCTCAAAGTGGACAGAGAGGAGCTGAACCTCGAAGGCCGCCGCTGTCTTATCTGCGGCGGGCCTGCTAAGGTGTGCAGCAGCCGCCGCATCCATACCGTGGCCGAACTGCAGGAAAAGACGACGGAGATCCTGACCGAGGCCCGGGACGCGCAGGACATCGCCGACGCGGCCCGTCTGGCCGTCCGCGCCCTGCTCTACGAAGTGACCACCACCCCGAAGCCCGGCCTTGTGGACCGGCGCAACAGCGGAAGCCATAAAGATATGGACGTCTTCACCTTCATGGACAGCGCCGCGGCGCTCTACCCCTATTTTGAAGCCTGCGCCCGGACGGGCCGCGAGACGGCGGAACAGCCCGCGCCCGAGACGTTCGCGGCCCTGCGGCCTCTGGGTCGTGAGGCCGAGGGCGAGATGCTGGACGCCACCGGCGGCGTCAACACCCACAAGGGCGCGGTCTTTTCGGTGGGCATCGTCTGCGCGGCGCTGGGACGCCTCGACCGCTCCCTTTGGGCCGACGCTGCCCGGGTGCTGGCGGAAGTATCCGCCATGACGGCGGGCCTGACCGAGAAGGACTTTGCAGGCGTCACTGCCGAGAACGCCGCTACCGTGGGCCAGAAGCTTTATATCCGGTACGGCATCACTGGTGTGCGCGGGCAGGTGGAAGCTGGACTTCCCGCAGTGCTGAATGTCGGTCTGCCGGTGCTGGAAGAGGGCCTTGCCAAGGGTTACGACTTCGACCGCGCCGGCGGCGGCGCACTGCTGGCCATCCTGGCCAACAGCACCGATACCAACATCATTGCCCGCTCGAGCCGGGAGCGTCAGCTGGCCCTCACCGAAGAGCTGAAAGCCCTTCTCGCCCAGACACCTTACCCGGATAAAGATGCGCTCGCGGCGCTGGATGACCGGTTCATTGCAGAAAATCTCTCGCCCGGCGGCAGTGCCGACCTGCTGGCGCTGACCTGGCTGCTCCATTTTGTTACTACTGAGGGGAATATTAATGAGTGAATATACAATTTCGCGGGTCTATCCGACCGATAAAACCGTTCTGGCCCAAATCGACACACTGCTGAGTCAGGAGGGCATCCGCCGCGACGGCAATCTGGACTATATCTGCGCCATGTTCGACGAGGAATACAACGTCATCGGCACCGGCAGCTGCTTCGGCAACACCCTGCGGTGCTTCGCCGTCAGCAGCGCCCATCAGGGCGAGGGTCTGCTGAACCAGATCATCACCCACCTCATCGAGGTGCAGTGTGCGCGGGGGAATATGCACCTGTTTCTCTACACCAAGGTAAAAAGCTCCAAGTTTTTCGGCGACCTCGGCTTCTACGAGATCGCCCGGGTGGAGGATACCCTTGTCTTCATGGAGAACCGCCGCGACGGCTTCGGGGCCTATCTGCGCGATCTGGAAAAGACCAAAACCGAGGGCAAAAGTGCGGCCCTCGTCATGAACGCGAACCCTTTTACCCTCGGTCATCAATATCTTGTGGAAAAAGCCGCTGCCGCCTGCGACACGCTCCACCTGTTCGTGGTCAGTGAGGACGCCAGCCTCGTGCCTTTCGCCGTGCGCAGGAAGCTGGTGGAGGCGGGCGTGGCCCATCTGCCGAATGTGGTGCTCCATGACAGCGGCCCCTACATCATCTCGAATGCCACCTTCCCCAGCTACTTCCTGAAGGATGAGGCCGCTGTCATCGACGGCCACGCCCGGCTGGACCTCGCCGTCTTTACGAAAATCGCGGCGGCGCTGAACATCACCGCCCGCTATGTGGGCGAGGAGCCTGCCAGTCAGGTGACGGGGCTTTACAACCAGATCATGTGCGAGCAGCTGCCCAAAGCGGGTATCGAGTGTGTCGTTGTACCCCGCAAAGAAGCAAACGGCAAGGCCATCAGTGCTTCCACCGTCCGCCAGTGCCTGCAGAGCGGCGATTGGGATACCCTCGAGACGCTGCTGCCCAAGACCAGCCTCGACTATTTCCGCAGCCCGGAGGCAGAGCCGGTGCTGGTACGCATCCGCAATGCGGGCAATGTCGTGCATTACTGAGAAAAACTTCCTCTCTCTCTCTGTGGTCATGACAACGAAAAGTGCAAACCAAAAAAGCAGACGCTGCACAAAGCGTCTGCTTTTTTGGTATCATTCAGTTTGTGGTCTGGGCGGCGGACTGTATCATCTTCCAGACAGACTCGATGCTCTGGCGTATCTGAGCCAGCGTGGCGATGTCCTCGTCACTCATCCGGGAAGCCGGGGGAGAGAGCACCGTCTTGGCAGAAGTCACCGTGCCGGTGAGCTGGATGTGGACGTTGTGGTCCGGGATGGTCAGCAGCACATGGATGGGCGTGGTCTTCGAGAAGAGAGCGTCCGTCGAAAAGCCGAGCACGAGGGTCGTGCCGTCGGCTGCGGCGGGGAACTGATAGTAGCGGTAGCCGTCTCGCGCGGCGGAAGGAGAGACTTTTTTCAGCCCCTTGAGCGAGAGGGTGAAGCCGGAAAGCTCCTGCAGCTCGACCTTGTTCGTCTCGACGCCCAGCACGGCGGCAGCCTGCGTCTGGGAGATGTAGTCTCCGAGGCTCCACTCGGGCAGAAGAACGCTTGCGAGGGAGAGTTTATCGGTGACATCCTGACGCAGAACAGTGTAGAGCTGCCCGATGTCGAAAAGCGTCTCTTCCGAGTCGATATAGACCCGGGTGAAGGGAGACGTCTTGACGGAGTCGTCTTCGTTGAGCTGGTAGAAGGAAAGCTGCAGCTTTCCGGGCGCATACTGCCCACTGACGCTTCCGCTGGAAGCGTTCACCCGCTCGAGGATGTTCAGCAGCGGCGGCTTATCCGGGCTGTTGGGCGCTATCTCATACCGGAATGTGAAGGATGCACCGGTTTGCAGAGCCGAGATTTTGCTGTGCAGCTGGAAAAAGACCACGCCCACAGCGGCCGCTACGGCCACCAGCACGACCGCTAAAGCAACAAAAAGCGGATTGACACGTTTTTTTGGAGATGCCATCTGCAAGACCTCCTGTCATAGACTCTATGGTTATAGCATACGAGCAGGCAGACGAAATGTCAAGCCGGAACTTGACGTTATCAGACGGTCAGCGTATACTGTCTGATACATCTTATATAAGGTAAAGGGAGGAAGAGATGAAAATAGCGATACTTGGCACCAGCGGCAGCGGAAAATCCACGCTGGCAAAGCGCCTGGGGGAGAGATATGGCCTGCCGGTGCTCTATATGGATACCGTGCATTTCCTGCCCGGCTGGGTGGAGCGGCCCTTCGCCGAGGAAGAAGCCATGGTCCGGCAGTTTCTCGACGAGAACGCAGGCGGCTGGGTCATCGACGGCAATTATACAAAGACCTGCTATGCCCGTCGGCTGGAAGAAGCGGATAAAATCATCGTGCTCTGGTTTTCACCGCTGGTCTGCCTTTGGCGGGCGGTACGGCGCTGGCAGCAGAACAAAGGCCGTGTGAGGGAGTCGTCTGCGCCCGGGTGCGAAGAGAAGATAGATGCCGAATTCGTCCGCTGGATCCTCCACGATGGGCGCACAAAGCAAAAGTGGGCGAAGATGGAGAGGATCGGGGAAAAGTACCCGGAGAACTATATATTGATCCGGAATCAGCGGGAGCTGGATGGGTTCTTGAAGAAACTTTGAACTGGTTGTCGCGCCGGTGGCGCGGGGGTAGAGCGCTTTTGCATTGGGGCTAAGTTCTCTTTTGCGTGCCAAAAGAGAACCAGAAATGGTTCTCGCGGCTGTGCGCGGGGCAGAGCGCTTTTTCATTAAGGCTGATTGTTCTCTTTTGATGTCAAAAGAGAACCAGAAAACCACCAGCGATTTCGACGCGCTGGATCCACGAGAAAGGGGCTGCTCGCCCCTTTCAGACCCCGAAGGGGAAGTCGAAGTGGAAAAATGCTAGTCGCTTCGCT
>ENA-OXEE01000350-OXEE01000350.1-human-gut-metagenome-genome-assembly--contig:-NODE-350-length-25098-cov-21.6885_pt1 | contig 25098 bp, 19 predicted proteins | sample MGYA00249824_ERZ652242 | MGnify/ENA primary metagenome ERZ652242 (study PRJEB26925, sample SAMN05826943) | human gut metagenome | biome: ENVO:2100002; feature: ENVO:00000062; material: ENVO:00002003... | reverse complement strand
GAGATGTAGCTCCGTCTCGTGGGCTCGGAGATGTGTATAAGAGACAGGTTTATCTATTACATTCCACAAATGTATGCAAAATAAACAATCTATTAAAAATCTTATAATACAATTTATAACAACTACAACACAAGGCAAATAAAAAAACCGGATACCTCCTCACGAAGACATCCGGTTGTGTTTCCCTTAAAAACATAGAGAAATGTTGATATAAGGTTAAATTGCCGGAATAATTCCGGCTATCAAGAGAGAATAATCAACTATTCATTGGGAACAAATGAATCATAACCATAGGTTAAAGATCCGGCAGAAACAATATAAGCAACAAAGACAAAACAACTATGGTCGGCATACATTCCACTTTCATATCCCCCAGCCGTAACAAAGGAATCATCGCCTTGCCAATATCCGATATCACATACGCTTATCGAACCATAATCTCCATAAGTATATGGAGTTAATGATGTTGGTACACGGAAGAAACGATATTCTCCTCCATTATCTGTTCCTGTCTGGTCTAACAGATTAATTTTAATATGATAACCTTCGCCAAACACATCTTTAAAGCGGTATAAATTGGGGTCTGTAGTACAAACCTGCAATATTGTAGGAGCAGATTCAATTCCTAAAAGTTCCGATGCCGATTTCGTTCCCTCTGCTGCCGCTTGCTTAGCAAACACATACGTTCCAGCCACCACGTCTGTCCAAGAAAGGCCAGTAAACAAAATCTCTTTCGATATCATGTTTGCACCGTCTGTTCCGACGATTGTAATGGCACATTCACCTTGAATACCTGTTATTGTCACGTCAACCGTTGAAGCCCCCGAAACCCCTTCTATTTGAGTTCCGTTCTCGACCACGTATTGCATATACCCAGTTTCGCCATCCGACTCCACACGGTTTTGCTTTTCAGTCACCTGTTCCACCAAATAATAAGCGGCTTGTACACGACTATTGGCTGCAATACGGAGCACAACATCGTTATCTGGATTATTTTCGGGAGCTTGAGCATCATACTGGTAAACCGTAAGCACGGGAACACCATCTGTTCCCGGTTCGGTACCTTCCTCCTCTTTACAGCCATTTAAAGTTATAGCTGCCAAGAGGAATAAAAACAATGTATTGATATAATATTTCATAATTCTATCCTTTTCTTTATCTGTTTTGATTAGTTAGGCCATACATATTCTTCCGAATCACTTGTCGGCATAATCGGTGTCGGGTTATTTGTACATGCAGCATTATAATCGGTTTCCGTTCCTACAATACAAAAGTCCATCCAATCGGGATAAGTATTGCCTGCATTAGTGTTATAACCTCCATAGTTCCAACGATAACCCGCCGGATGATTCGTTCCTGCATAGCTACGGATCACTCCCTTATCAAGACGTTTGATATCATACATAGCGAATCCTTCACCCCATAATTCCACACGGCGTTGCCACCATACTTCGTTTTGGAAACCTGTAGCACGGGTGCTTCCGTAGTTATCATTTGTATGGGTACCATATACGTATTCCGGGTCACGGCTTTGTGCAAAGCTAGTCAACAAGGAAATACCACGTCCTTCACTCTGCATACCAGCAGCTTCCGCTTCAATCAACATCATTTCTTCCACACGCATTAAAGGTACAGATACGGTGAAAGCTGCGTATTGATTAGCATGTTCACCACCTGCCGGACGGAATTTCAATTCCAATCCTCCAACGGCTTTAGAGGTAGTAGCTGCAGCGGTAGTCAACAAACCTTCCGGTGCATCTGAATATGCAGATAAAGCAGCAATAGCCTCTTCTTCATCCATTTCATCAATAGCGAAATCCACATAACATTTCTTACGGAAATCCGTATCGGGAATTGTTTGATAAAGGTGATAATCAATACGCTTAGGTGAACCATAATTGGATGCATACCCACAACCCGAAGCACTTACTTCAACAATCATTTGAGAGCCCCAGCTACTATCCGCATCGTTATTCAAGATACAAGGGTCATCGCTCTTAAACCGTACGGCAAACATCCACGAGTTATTTCCATCCGGTGTATTAAATCCGGTAGAGCGTGAAGTATATTGGTCTTCCGTCAACATCGTATAGCCGCTTTGTGCCAATTTGGCGTATTCTTCGGCTTGTGCCCAATTTTCCATGGTCAGATAAGCACGGGCTTTCAATCCGTAAACAACAGATACATCGGGCGTATACTTATCAGAGCGTTTATAATCAGCCAAATACTGTTCAGCCTTATCCAAGTCTGAAAGGATCTGCGCCCACATCACTTCGTTGGTAGCGCGGGGATTAGAAGATAAATCACCTACTGCTGTCGTTTCCAAAACCAAAGGCACAGTTTCTGCATTAAGATCCATGGCATACGACTTTTGAGCAAACATACGTGCCAAATCCATATAGAACATGGCTCTCATGGCGTATGCGATGCCTACCCCCGAATATTGAGAAGGCGAAGGTTCCGGACCGGCTAAGGTCAACACATCGTTACAAGCCTTAATCCAACCGTAAAAATACGTCCAAGGGTATTGGCAAACTGCATAAAGCGGTCCCAACCCTGTACCACAAGTATACCACGTAGTGTACCATTCATTTCCGGTATCTTCGCAGGCAATATCTTGCCCCATTACGTCACGCATCAGGAAAAACGAGGTATAACCATAGTCGTAAGGTTGCATGCTACTTGCGTTGTAGACAAATTTTCCAGCCATGGTATTGGTGATAGCATCCACAAAATTAGCGAACGAACCGGGTGCATTCCCTGCCTGGTCTACCGTCACATAATTGGTTTGCGGCTCTATCTCCTTGATACAGCCCGTCAGTGAAGTCAGACTCAGGGCTGCTATAGAAGTAAATAGGAATATCTTTTTCATTTTCTTGTTTTCTTTCATTGGTTAAAATAGATTAGAATGTCAATTGGATACCACCCATGACGGTACGTACCGGCGAATATACATTAACGGTTTCGTTTTCATCGAATGAATAACGCGGGTCGAGACCTTTACGAGCTGACCAGAAGCAGAGGTTTTCACCGCTGGCATAGATACGCAACTTTTCTACGCCCAAACTTCCCAACCAACGCTTAGGCAACGTATAGCCCACCGTAAACGACTGGAAATTCAAATAGCTGGCACTTGTCAGGAAGCGATTTGAACGAGCCGCTGAGAACTGGTCCATATATTGCATACGTGGAATATCGCTTTGTGTATTATTCGGTGTCCAAGCCTTCAGAGCATCCTCATGAATAGCACTACCTCCGGCAGCTCCAGTCAAATTACTCATCAAGCCCATATAACGTGCATCATAAACCTGACCACCAATCTGATAATCAAAAGTTAACGAAACGTCAACACCATAAAGCGAAAGAGTCGTTCCGAAACCACCGAATACATCGGGCAAACTGCTTCCTTGCTCATAACGAGATGCCGAGTTCGGATCGGTAGTGGTATATGAATGATTCTTTGCCGGACGGTTAGTGTCACTTGCACCTGTGGAGTTTACCATATCGGCATCTACCCAATAAAGTGCTTGTCCTTTTTCATCTACGCCGGCATATTCAGGCAACATATAGTTATGGATAGAGCCGCCTTCTTTATACCATTTCCAATCGGCACTATAACCGCCCAATACGCCAATCTTTGATTTCGGTAACGAAAGAATTTCATCTTTATTATGAGCAATATTGAATTGCAGGCTCCAATCGATATTTTTCGTACGGATTACACTTCCTTGCAGGGTCAATTCCACACCTCGGTTGCGGATATCACCGATATTATCATAATAACCACGTGTACCTGCCGATTCTGGAATGTTCAGCCAGAACAACAAATCGGTCGTTTTCTTATTATAGAAATCAAGGCTACCCGAAAGACGACGGTTGAACAAGCTAAATTCAACCCCTACATTCAAGTTGGTAGTAGTTTCCCATGTGATATCCGGATTACCCATCATACGGAAAGCAGCCGACATGCTATTGGCAGACGAAGCCGACAAATCGTATGTGTTTACGTATGCAAAATCACCTACATTATCATTACCCTGCTGACCAATAGAGAATTTCAATTTCAGTTCGTCCACCCAAGGAGCTGTGAAAAAACTTTCTTTATTAATCAGCCATGCGGCACCAGCCGACCAGAAATTACCCCAACGGTTTTCCTTTGCGAAACGTGAAGAAGCATCCCGGCGGAACGAACCGGATACGAAATATTTCTCACCGTAATTGTATTGGATATTTCCGAAATAACCTTCCACATTGTATTCAGATGTATAAGAACGGGAAGTAACTTTGCTGGCAGCAGCATCGATTTCAGGAATTTCCGGAGAGAAAAGTCCCTGACCGTATGCATACAAATACGTACGCTTGCTGTCATAGTATTCATGTCCGACCATCACATTCAGGTTATGATCTCCGAACTGATCAAAATAAGTCAATGTCTGTACATGGTTCTGGCGAACATAATCATCTTGCGACTTATCAATCTGACCTCCTGCAGAAACCTTCGGGCCGTAAAGCGATGTCTGGAAAAGGGATGAGTTGGTATGTGTCCACATGATTGTACTCGTTGCATTAAACTTCAAGAAATCCGTGAAGTTGATGTCCACCGAGAAGTTTCCTTGGAACTGTTGCATTTTATCCTCATCCGTATTGTAACGGTTGGTCCCCAACGGATTGTTCGTCCCACTAAACGGACGGCTCAGTCCGGGAAAACTGGTTCCTGCCACACCGAAGTCATATTGCGGGTTTCCGTTTGCATCTGTACGGATTTGCGGATTTCCATTCTCATCCAATACACGCACATAAATCGGATAGATAGGTGCAATGGATGAAGTATAGTACATCAGGTTGGCACTGTTCAGGCTGGTATCCATATTGGCATTTGATTCGGTAGTAGAATTGACATACCCCACATTCGCACCCAATTTCAACCATTTCAGCGGTTGGTAATCCGCTTTCACACGAGCCGAGAAACGTTTGTAACCTGAATATTCAATGATACCGTCATCGTCCAAATACCCCATGCTGGCATAGAACGAACCTTTATCATTCGAACCACTGATATTGATGTTGTATTCTTGACGAAGCGAATTATTATAGGCAGCGTCTGTCCAGTTATCCGGATACAAGTAATACGTTTCGCCATTGGCTTCATAAGCACGTCCTAGTGTCGCATTGGGATTCAGGCGTCCATCCACCCCGATAAGTTGTTCCCCATTAGGAACCGTATAGACATTATAAGCTAAATGCTGCAACATCAAAGAGTTGGCATTGACATTGGCAGTAGCTGCACTTTGTCCTTGCCCGTAATAGTAATAATTATAATATTGGCTGTATATCGCTTCGTAATACCGTCCTGGATCGTTAATCGTCTCATAATCTTGCACAGCACGACTATTGGCACCCCACTTCATATCTACACTGACACGAGGCTTTTCTCCTTTACCTGATTTGGTGGTAATCAAGATAACACCCGATGCACCACGCGCACCATACAACGCTGCAGAAGCTGCATCTTTCAAAACAGTAACTGATGCGATATCACTTTGAGGAATGCTACTCAACGAAGAAGAATAAGGTGCGCCGTCTACGATAATCAACGGTTCTGTACTCAAAGATAACGAAGACACACCACGGATATTCATTTGTCCATCATCCGAACCAGGGGCACCCGAACCGGCACGCATTTGCAAACCTGGTGTACTACCTACCAAAGCATTGGCTACATTAGTAGTAATGTGCTTTTCCAAATCTTTGCTATCCAATACGGCAGCCGAACCGGTAAACGCGCTTTTCTTTTGCGTACCGAAAGCAACCACCATCACTTCATCCAACATCTCGGCATCTGCTTGCATCGTTATCCGCATCAGGCCTTCACGAATACGCACTTCAACCGAACGCATACCTACATAAGACACTCTCAAATGTTTGGCTGAAGCCGGCACGTTTGAGATTGTAAACTTACCATCGACATCAGTAACCGTACCCATATTAGTACCGACTACCATAATCGACGCTCCAATAATGGGCTGGTCATCATCTTCAGAAATCACGATTCCTGAAACATTAGACCGCTGTGCCCACATCATTCCCATGCCCAAAAACAAGCATGTCAGAAATAAGAGTGTTCGTTTTTTCATAAATTCTCTCTTTTTTTATTAAGTTGTTATATAATACATACGCGTATAAAATAATAAGAGCGATTGCAAAGATATGTAATTAATCAACAAAATGAACAAAAAGAGGAATCTTTTTTTAAGAAAAATGTTTTTCTACAAAAAACAGAAGAAAAATGCATATTCTGATAGCACATTTACAGAAATAAAAGATGAAAAACATTTAAGTTTTATATTCTTTTTTCTATTTGTCAAGCAAAAAACGCAATTTCAACCATTCTATTTCATAATAGAATAACTTCATAATAGAATAACTTCGTCTATTGAATAATAACCAAGCTGCAGAATTTTAAAAAAGCAAATAACCATGAACGTGAATATATTCTTCCATTTTTCAGAATACGCACATAAGTATAGCGCAAGAATTCATCACATCAATAAATTCTTGCGCTAAAAATTAATTTTAATCAAGAACAACTGTTATTTGAATTTATACAATCCACAAGCATGAGGATTCAGCTTCACACCAAAATCATTAGATACTTTGCCAAGCGATTCTCCAGTCCACATATTCACCACTTCTACATCGCCGTTCAACCCGATTGACTTCAAGTTTACAGAAATTTCCATGTTTTTCTTATCATCCGAAATGTTGAACAAAGCCAAATAAACTTCACCTGTATTCGGATTACGTGAAGAAATTCCTACTTTCTCTGCATCTTGGAATAACTGGAAAACATCAGTACTTTCCCGATGCATCCGCAATACTTCTTCATTGGTCAATAAAGACAAAGTAAACTCATCATTACTGGGCAAATCCCCTCCAAACATCAACGGAGAACGGAAAATAGTGAACAAAGTCATCAGCGAATATTGTTCGTCAGGAGTAAGACGGGTCATACGCTCTTCTCCTCTTTCCCCACGGATAGAAATACGCCCCAAGGGAATCATATCACAATCGGGCCATGTACCCGGTGCTATATAAGGATACCATTGCTGGCTCACTTCGAGCAGATGTTTGACATCACGCCACAAGTCCCAGACATCATCTACCATGCGCCACATATTGGCATGTTCCTTTACATGGGCAGCCGCTTCTATCGGTGTTTCTCCGGGCGAAATGCTCAAAACAATAGGACGTCCACACTGGTCTATCGCATTACGCACCAATTCGATTTCACCTTGATGATAAGGACGGCTTATATCATCTATTTTCACGAAATCCACATCCCATTCTGCATACATATCAAAAATAGAATTATAATATTCTTGAGCACCCGGACGGTCTGCGACAATCGTGTAATTATCACGCAACCAACGGCATTGCTGGTCTGTACTATAAATTTGGTCGGCTGTAATACCATCTGTTCCTTTTATCGGAAGTTTTTTCGCAACGGCTTCCTTGGGGATACCACGCATGATATGGATACCGAATTTCAGCCCTTTCGCATGTACATAATCTGCCAATTCTTTGAATCCTTTCCCATCAGCAGCCGAAGGAAAACGGTTTACAGCAGGCTGGTAACGTCCGAATTCATCAAGAACATAACGGGGGTCTGTTTGATTGTATCCGCCAGCCTTGTCATTTTCCACAAACCAACGTATATCTACCACAATATATTCCCAACCATACTTCTTCAGCTTTTCAGCCATATAATCAGCATTCGCCTTTACTTCTTTCTCCTCTACCGTAGGTCCATAACAATCCCAGCTGTTCCAGCCCATCGGAGGAGTTTGAGCCCATTCCTTAAATTCTCCTTTTGCAAAAGGTGCTGGTTTTTGTTCTTTTGCTGTATTACACGCCATCATTGTCAATGTGATAGCGGCACATAATAGTAAACGTTTCATCTTTCTAAATTTTATTGCATGATTCTTATAAAAAAGGCACAGAGATATCACTCATCCGCAAAATCTCTGTGCCTTCCGAGTTATTTACCTAAAAACAACCTTTAATTGGTATATCCAGGATTCTGCGTTAAATTGGAGTTCTTTTCTATTTCCGAACGCATGATTGGCAACCAATACATCTTGTCATCCCACAAACGGTTTCCGCCTACATCACTCCGCAAGTCAGACACTTCATAAGTTTTGTGCCCATCCGGATGAAGTTTAACAGTAATGGCATGCATCATTCTGCCCAAATACTTGTCAGCTTCTTTCCAACGGCGGACATCATAATAGCGATGCTCCTCAAACACCAATTCAATACGGCGTTCATGTTTGATATCTTCCAATAATTGCTCACCCGAAGAAACAATATCAGGCATTCCCGCACGGTTACGGACTTTATTCACCGCCGTGCGTGCCTTGTTCTCATCTCCTGCATGATACCACGCCTCAGCCTGGTTCAAATACAATTCTGCCATACGAATCCATATCCAGTTCTTTGCACTGAAGTTATACGAATTTCCTACATAACTTTCGTCCATAAACTTCTTCATATTATATCCCGTAGGCGAAGTGTTCCAGTCATCCCTGCCATATCGGGTATCCTGCCCTCCTCCTGTTTCATTGCCACTGGCATCTACCGTAAAATAAGTCTCCAGTGTTCTTTCTTTCCAAGGAGCGCCATCATAAAGGATGCTTGCATAAAAACGTGGGTCACGGTTTTCGTAAGGAGAAGCAGCCATTTCCGGATTTGCCCAATTGAAAGGTTCAGCCTGAGTCAGCCCTGCATCCACCACCTCATAATCATCTACCAATTCCTGAAGCGGGCAATTTCCGCCCCATCCTCCCCAACCGTTCGGGAAGTTCCATTGCTCTAATGATGAAAGGTTCTCGCCCAAATTGCTTGCCGTACCCATACGGGCAAACAAGACTTCTGTATTTGCAGAGGTATTGTCAAGGAATATATTCTGGTAATTAGCTGCCAAGTCTTCCACACTCTTCGATGAGGTTTCCAACAATTTGTATCCTGCCGCTTCTGCCGCAGTTACGGCTGCATCCGCTGCTTCTGCTGCTTTCTGCCAACGGTTAGGGTCAGGATTCGTATAACCTATTTCCGGCATTGCTACATTTTCATTCATCAACGGGCTTGCCGCATAAAGCAAGATACGGGCTTTTAAGGCAAGAGCAGCCACACTGGTTGCCCGTCCATAGTCATTTCCGCTATAAGTAGCAGGCAACTCTTCGGCAGCCTGGTCTAACTCAGACACCATAAAATCTACACAATCTTCATACGAAGCACGTACTTGCTGCTTGATTTCATCGACATCATTAATCGTAAAGCTTTTCGTAATCAAAGGTACACCACCCCAACGCATAATCAAATCGTTATATTCGAACACACGCAAGAAACGGACTTCCCCTTTCAAACGATTTTTCATTTCCTCATCGGTAAAAGAAACATTGTCAATACGTTCAAAGAATATATTACAATTTGTAATATTATTCCATTTAGTCGCCCACGAACGGTTATCCCAACCATACCAACCGCCGTTCATACGCCCTAAGTCACTTGGACTTACACGGGCAAAGTTATGAACTTCACAACCGCGTAACCAGGTCAGTTCTGTCTCATCCACAATCGAACTTTGCATAGACTCCGTCCATCCGATAGACAATCCTGTACGGCGTTGCCAAGGCAAAGTCTCAGAAGGTTCATCAATGAAATCAATCGTACTGTGGTTATAGGTAAAGTTACCGCTTGCCATTACCCGCCAATCTTGATTAATCTGCTTGGCAAATCCCAAGGTGAGTTCTGTACCGATATTCGAACAGATACCAATGTTCTCATCGGGAAGTGTCAGACCAGCATATTCAGGAATAGCCGCATTACGGGTAGCCAAGATGTTGTTGCGTTTTGTCTTGAAGAAATCAGCTTCGAAATTGAAATAGTTCAAGAATTTCGCTTCAATACCGACATTGTAGGTATTGGCTACTTCCCATGTAATATTCGGATTGGCTGTACGCAACAACCAAAGCCCGTTATTGATGACCCCGCCATTCAGGATAGCCGGATTATCATAGGTATAAGCAGTCATATATTGGAAAGCTGATACTTTATCATTACCCATCTGTCCCCACGATGCACGGATTTTCAAATAATCCATCCATTCCACGTTCTCTTTCCAGAAATCTTCTTCCGAAATTCTCCAACCGATTGACACACCCGGGAAGAAACCGAACCGATTCCCTTTCGGGAAGTTTTCAGAACCATCATAACGCCAATTAAACTGGAACAAGTATTTCCCTGCATAATCATAGTCTAAACGGCCAAAATAATTCATACGTGCCGTTTCACTCGCATTACCGTTATTGGTTGCAGAATTGGCATCTCCGGCAAACAATTCATCCAAAGAAGAAGATATAAAATCCTGACGGCGCGCCTGCATATAGTCGTATCTGCTCTTATATTGTTCGTAAGCGACAAATACATTCAGATTATGCACCTCATTGAATGTACGCTTATAATTCAAACGGGCATTCATCGTTATACCCAGCGTCTGATGCATATTCTGGTCCAGTATATTCTGTCCCTGTTCCTGTGCCTGATAAGTATCCCCAACCTGCTGGTACAAGTAATATTTCTTTTGGAAATTCTTATAGAACACATCCGCACGGTCTATGTATAAACCCGCATCAATCGACAAGCCTTCGGTTATCCAAGGCAAATCCCAATGAAGGGTCAGGTCGGCATTCAAATACGACTGACGGTCACGCTGATAGCCCGATGTCCCGTCAACTCCTGTAGCCGGAGAGAAATTATCTTGCGAAGAAGACACGTTTCCATAATTGGTACCGGGGAACCAAATATTCACCATCGGATTGTATTTAAGCAGGTAACGCCAGATGTCTTCCGAACCGGTGATAGGAGAATTACGGTCTTCCTGACGGAATGCCACATTCAAACCTACTTTTACGTCTTTATGCGGGGTAAAGTCAATATTGGTACGGAAATTATACTGGCTATAGTTACTTGCACTGTTTTTATAATAGTTATCCTGATATTTATAACCCAACGATGCATAAAAACTGATATACTTTCCGCCAGCTGATGCTGATACGTTATGTTGGGTCAAGACCGCTTGTTTCAACATGACATCAAGCGCATTCACATTGGGATAGTTCAGCGGGTCACTTCCGTCCTTAAACTTCTGTATATCCTCATTCGAATAACTTCCCGGAGTAATTTCGTTCAGCAACTCCGCATATTGCCACGATTCGCACATATCGGGCAAAATGGTCGGCGAACTGATACCTACATTTCCATTATAATTAATGGTAAGGCGGTCTGAACTTCCGCGCTTGGTCGTTACAAGTACCACACCATTAGCAGCACGCGAACCGTAGATAGCAGCCGATGCATCCTTCAGAATCGTAATGCTTTCAATATCATTGGGGTCAATACGTCCCAAACTTCCGGCACGGTCTGCCACTCCATCCACTACAATCAACGGAGAAGCGTCGCCCGTCGTACTTGCACCGCGTATCAGCAAACCGGCATCGTCATAACCCGGCTCACCGCTACGGTTATAAGAAATCAATCCCGGCAAACGGCCTGCCAAAGTATTGGTAATGTTGGGTGTAGGCACTTTCGACAAATCACTACCCTTCGTACTTGCCATAGAACCTGTAACCGATACTTTCTTTTGTGTACCATAACCCACAACGACCACCTCGTCCAGCTTTTCGGTATCTTCACGCATCGTGATTCTCGCCAAGTCCTTGTCGCTGGCTTTTAAAGACAATGTTTCATAACCGACATACGAAATGTCCAACGTTGCGTTCTCCGGGACATCCTGCAATACATACTTTCCGTCCAGGTCTGTAATCGTACCCGTACTTGTCCCTTTTACGACAACACTGGCTCCGATTACCGGGTCGCCATTCTCGTCTACGATAACACCCGACACCGTTTTAACGGGCACATTTCCCTGCGGCTTTTGTTCAAGTGAAGCATTTCGCAAGAATACCCTTTGTTTTCCGATTTCAAACGTAATGCCTGTCCCGGCAAAGAGCCGTTTCAAGACATCCGCCAATTCTTCCTGATTGGCACTTACACTTACGATTTTTTCCGGATTCACCGCTGGGCGGCTATAAGCTACCGATAACCCCGTCTGCTGGGTTATCTCGTTGAAAACAGTCTCCAGCTTTACTTTCTGGAGATTCATGGTCACCTTTTGGGCATACACTGAAAACCCTGATGCCGCAAAAAAGCATAATGCAAAAAGGAATCTGCGTTTCATGAATTAGATTTTTAATTGGTTTTACATTAAAATTTGTTTTTCATCCTATAGACACATGAACAAGAAAAAAGAATGAGGGAAAATGTCATTTTTTCACATTTTCCCTCATTTTTTCTTTCAATGCCACTCAAACACAGGCATAACCAGCCCCTTATATGCCTACAGCCTTTACCTTCACCAGCCTTTCCTTAGCATTGTATTCAAAAACCAGCGGCGTAATCTTTTCCAAATAACAAAGCACATTCTCCAATATCGTCTGCTCGGAAGTCAACGTAATCAACAAGTCCTGGGGCATCTTCCCTATCACTTCAAAATCCACATCATACCAACGGTGAAGTTTAGTCATAACCTCCGACAACGGCGCATCGTCAAATACGATTATATCTTGTTTCCACATGGACAAATAGCGCATGTTCTTCCCCTCCAAAATCTGGTAAACATCATGCTTTTTGTCATAAACCGCCTGTTGCCCAGGCAATACCGGAACTTCCTTTTCCGATGCAAGATGCATGCAAATCTTACCTTCATCCAAAGAAACCGTGATTTTATCGTCTTCCGGATAATCCTGTATATTAAAAGATGTGCCTATCACATGGATAGAAGGGCCACCCAAGTGCACCCTAAACGGACGCTTTTCGTTTTTCGAAACCACAAAATAAGCCTCGCCCGAAAGCTCTACCTCGCGCGAGTCCAATCCGAATTTCTTAGGATAACGCAGACGGGTATCCGAATTGAGATAGACCTTAGTCCCGTCTTGAAACATCATCTGCAAACGTTCGCCCTTGGGAACATAAACCTCTTCGTAACCTGTATCGCCAAACAATTCCACCCGGGAATCCACTTGATAATACAAGCCCAATAACAAAACGAACGGAAGCACTACCGCCGCCACACGGAACAGCATGCGATGCACACGATACCTGCGTATCTGTTTCTTAATCCGCCTCCAAACCTCTTCGGATGGTATTGCATGAGGGACATACAAATCCTCATTCCCCGGACGTATCGACTTCATATCCAGGTCGAACGCCTCAGACAAGTATGCCGAGCCCGCATCCGTGGCAAACCATTGCGCCACCCTCTTCGCTTCTTCTGCCGAAGCCAGTCCCGCCAATACATCCGCTATTTGTTTATCAGTAGGTCTATCCATATTCCTTAATCCAATCTTTTCATTCAATTGACACTTTGGCATCCCCAAAGTACCACCACAATAACAATCATTAATAATTTAAGCAATTCCCTGCGCAACATCTTCAAGGCTTCCTGATAATGGGATTTCACCGTATTCACCGACACATGCAAACGGTCGGCAATCTCCTGATTCGACATATCCCCACGCAACTTCATCAGGCAAATCTCCTTCTTTTGAGGCGGAAGCTTGCTTAATGCCCTGTAAAACAAAGACATCTGCTCGCGCTTTTCCAACTTTTCCACCAAGTCATCCTCATACGCTGGAACCTGCTGGGCAATCTCGTATGCCTTCTCCAGCGCGGCATTCTCATTCCGTATCAGATTCAGCACATGATTCTTCGCCATAGTAAACAGGAAGTTCTTCAAGCTGACCCCAATACGCAATTCCCTCCGGTATTCCCACAACTTGACAAAGACATACTGCACCACGTCTTCCGCCCGAGCCTTATCCAGCAAGTAACGGTATGCCAATACATAAATCAACTTATTATATCGCCCGTAGACTATCGTAAAGGCTTTTTCATCGCCTTTCTGAACACGAGCGAACAATTCATCATCTGCTATATAGCTATCGGTTAACTTAAACATGGCAGTATTACATTTGCCTGCAAATATACACATAATTATAATAACCTGCCATACCAAAATACGACTATCAAGCGGAATTCCGAACACATACGGCTGCATCAGCCAACGAAGCCTGCTGCATCGGGCTACGAAGCTATATGAATCAGCCAACGCACCCGTATGCATTTATGTCAGCACCCGACTGACAAAAAGTCATCAATCGAATCAATGATGTCCAAACTCCTTTCTGAATGTAAAATACGAACTGTTTTAGTTATATTAACTATAAAGATTAGTTGAATAACTAAAACTTTTAGTTACTTTGCGGGAAAAGATTGGAAATGACATGAAGACGTTGACCGCAAAAGAAGAAGAAGTAATGGAACTTTTCTGGGAAAAAGGCCCGTTGTTCGTAAAACAACTCTTGGAGTTTTACGAAGAGCCGCGCCCGCACTTCAACACCTTGTCTACCGTGGTGCGGGGACTGGAGGAGAAAGGGTTCTTGGGGCATACCGCCTACGGGAATTCATACCAGTATTATCCTGTAGTGACGAAAGAAGATTTTAAGCGCAAGACGCTGAAAGGAGTCATCAGCAAGTACTTCAACAATTCCTACATGGGGGTGGTATCGTCGCTGGTAAAGGAAGAGGAGATTTCGATAGAAGAACTGAAGGAACTGATCCGGAAAGTGGAGGAAGGGAATTGATATGGGACTATTTTTCATTTACATACTGAAAGCATCGGTTTGCCTGGCTTTGTTCTACCTATTTTATAAGGTGTTGCTGAGCAAGGAAACGTTCCATCGGTTCAACCGGATGGCATTATTGGGCACCGTGGTCTTGTCGTTCTTTTTGCCCGCGATAAAGATTGCCGTGAGCGAACCTACGGCATTGAACCGCACGGTGTCCGACTTGGAAAGCCTGCTGATGTTAGCTGAACTCCATGCGGAAGCGGGAACTACGGAAACGGTTTCGCGGGTCGGATGGCAAGAAGCGGCGGTAGGCATCTACCTGATAGGCATCGTCTTCTTCTGCCTCAAAAACCTTACCGGCATCGGGCGGATGCTTGTCCTCATCGGGCGGAACCGGAAAGAGAGATTGGCGGACGGGAGCGTCTTGGTGCATTGTACGGAGAAAACCGCTCCGTTTAGCTGGATGAAGTATATCGTGATGTCGGAGAAAGACCTGCAAGAAGACTACACACCAATACTGACGCACGAGCAAGCGCACATCCGCCTCCGCCATTCGTGGGACATCCTGATAACGCAGGCGTGCATCATCGTGCAATGGTTTAATCCGGCGGCATGGCTCGTAAAGCAGGAACTTCAAGCCGTACACGAATACGAAGCCGATAGCGAGGTGCTCCGCCGGGGTGTAAACGCGAAGGAATATCAATTATTATTAATAAAGAAGGCCGTTGGCGCAAGGCTCTACTCTCTTGCCAACAGCCTGAATCACAGTTCACTTAAAAAACGTATCACTATGATGATGAGAAAAAAATCGAATCCGTGGGCACGCGCCAAGTACCTCTACGTACTTCCGCTGGCTGCAGTAGCTGTAGCCGCTTTTGCCCGTCCCGAAATCTCTGAACCATTGAATGAGATTTCACGTGTCAAAGTTACGGAATTTCCGGCAATATCCGATGCCGTAACGAGTGAAAGTATCGAAAAAGCCGATACTTTGCAAGGAAAACCAACAAAGATTGTCATTGTCGGGGATAAGGAGAATCCCGATAACAAGGAAGAACCCTACACAATGGTAGAACAAATGCCCCAATTTCCGGGCGGCATGAAAGCGTTGATGGAGTATATCAGCACCAACCTGCGCTATCCCGAAGAAGCTAAGCAAGAGAAGACAGAAGGAAGGGTCATCGCCCGCTTTACGGTGAAGGAAGACGGAAGCATCACGGACGTAAACATCATGCGTGGCGTAAGTCCCAGCATCGATGCCGAAGCCGTGCGGGTGCTTTCAGGCATGCCTAAATGGCAACCTGGTATGCAAAACGGAAAAGCCGTACCGACCCTCTATACGGTTCCGGTAGTGTTCAAGCTGACTAAGGAAGATTCAGCAAGCGATAGCACGACAATTTCTTTTGAACCACAAGGTGTATTGATTCTCGTTGACGGAAAAGAATTCCCTACAAAAGATTTGTTTAAACTGGATCCCAATACGATTGAGAAAGTAGAAGTATTGAAAGACCCGTCGAAAACCGCTCCTTACGGCGAGAAAGGCAAATTTGGCGTAATGCTGATTACGACCAAGAAGAAGTAATCACTTTTGAACACAGAGACACAGAGGCACAGAGTTTTTATGTAATTGAGAATAAACAATTAAAAATATTCCTCTGTGACTTTGTGCCTCTGTGTTCAATTATAATAAAGCACACGACATTCTCACTTTTCCGCCTCAATCGACTTGAGCGACTTTCCGCGCTCGCGCTCTTCTTTGCTTCCGGCATAAAGCCCGTCGATGATACCGTCGGCAAGACCGATGGTGGGGACATAGATGTATTTTGAGCCTAAGATGCCGGCTATAGTCAGGAAAATGTTGCCCGCGGGCACGATGACATCCGCACGGTCGGGCTTCAGGCTGAACTTGTCCATACGCTCTTCTACCGAGAGGACGCTTAACTCATCGTATAAACCCTGAAGCGTCTCTACCTCCATGCGTTGCAATTTCTTGTCCTTCTTCTCCGCCAAGCGGTAGAGCTTGTTGATGTTTCCGCCCGAACCGATGATGTTCGTGTCGGGATATTGGGCGGCAAGTTCCGCCATGTCCTCCTTCAGGCGCGTCCATTCGCTTTCCTTTACCGCCTTGTTGAGCAAACGCACGGTACCGATGTTATACGAACGGCTGCACTTCAACTCGCCTTGCGAAAGGAGGTTGATTTCGGTAGAGCCTCCGCCCACATCCACATACAGATAGTTTCCGGTGCGGTCTTTCATATACTCGATGTGGTTGTTGTACACGATTTGCGCTTCTTCCTGCCCGCCGATGATTTCGATGTGGATGCCCGTCTTCTTCTCGATTTCCTTGATGAGTTCCATGCCGTTCTTGGCATCGCGCATCGCCGAAGTGGCACACGCCCGGTACTTCTGCACATCGTAAATCTTCATCAGGTAGGCATACGATTTCATGAGGCGCATCATGTTCTTCCCTCTTTTCTCGGAAATCTTGCCTTTGCCGAACACGTCGAATCCCAACCGGAGAGGCACACGCAAGAGCAATTCTTTCGTGAACTTCGTTCCCGTCTCGCTTTCTTCAATCCGTTTCACCAACAAACGGGCGGCATTCGAACCGATGTCGATAGCCGCATAATTCATCTCTGTCATTCTTCTTCCTCGTTTTTAGATACATAGTAGTCATACAATGCTTCTTGCGAACGGAAAGGTGTTTCATCATCAGCCAAGGCATGGAAATCATTATCTCCCGTACCGTCTACGATGCGTCCCTGCAAGGTATCTTTCAGCCCGTACTCTACCACGCGCTTCATTTCTTCCTTAATATCGGGGTCGTAGACCGGCGTGATGACCTCTACCCGATGGTCGAGATTCCGGGGCATCCAGTCCGCCGAGCCGATGAATACTTTTTCCGCTCCGCCCGCCGCGAATACAAAGATACGAGAATGTTCCAAATATCGGTCAATAATTGCGTTAATTCGTATATTTTCGCTCACATCGGGCACATCGGTGACCAAAGAGCAATTGCCTCGCACCACCAAATCGATATCCACGCCCGCCTGCGAAGCCTCGTAGAGCTTCTCTACCATGACGGGGTCGGTGATGTGATTAATCTTGATTTTGATATATGCCGGCTTGCCCGCCTTCTTGTTCTTGATTTCATCCCGAATCAAGGCACAGAACTTGTTTTTCATCTCATTGGGCGATACTAATAACTCTTTGAACTTAATAGGAGAATAAGGACGCTCGATAAAGTCGAACACGGCATTCACGTCCTTCACCAAGCGGGGCGAGGCGGTCATAAGCATGCAATCGGTGTACATGCGCGCATTGCCTTCGTGGAAGTTTCCGGTACTGATGCAAGCGATATCCGGTCCGCTCTTCATCTCGATGTGCGTAATCTTGGAGTGCACTTTCAAGCCTTCCACACCGAAGATGACACGTACTCCCGCATCCTGCATCTTCTTCGACCAGTTGACATTGGAAGCCTCATCGAAACGTGCCAACAATTCGATAACTACCGTCACCTTCTTCCCGTTGCGGGCTGCGGCTATCAACGCCTTCACCACCTTCGATTCCTTCGCCAAGCGGTAGAGGGTAATCTTGATTCCGGTGACGTACTTGCTCACCGCCGCTTCTTGCAACACGCGGATAAACGAATCAAAACTATGGTAGGGCACATGGATGAAACGGTCTTTTTGCTGAATTTTCTGAAGCAGGCTCTCCGGTCCGTCCAGGCTCTTGCGCAAGATAGGGCGCCAAGCGGGATATTTCAAATCCGTACGGTCGCAATCGGGGAAACCCATAAAATCTTTGTGGTTTTGATAACGCCCTCCAGCCATTACCGTATCGTTCTTGTCTACGTCCAGCTTGTTCAAGACCCGTTTCAACAAGTCTTTCGGCATGCTTGCATCGTAGAGCACACGCAACGGCTCGCCATGCTTCCGGCTTTTTACGCCTTTCAATATCTTCTGCAACGTGCCGCTATTGGCATCGTTATCAATTTCCATTTCCGCATCGCGGGTAAACTTGTAGGTATAGGCTTCGAAATGAGAATACCCCAATCCCTCGAACACCAAAGGCAAACAACACCGGATGACATCGTCCAGATACATCAGATAACGCTTCTCGCCTTGGTTCGGCAAACGGATAAAACGCCCGCAAAGCCCTACGGGCAACTCCAAAAAGGCATAATCGAACGCACGCGGAGCATCACCCTTACCCACCTTTACCGCCAGGTAGATATTCTCATCGTTCCCGAAATCGAGCGACCTGACCGTAGAGAACCAAATAGGAATGACGGTCCCGCTCAGTTTCGCCCGGTAGAAAGAATAAATGAATTCTTTTTGTTCGGGAGATATTTCAGTATTCGAAAGCAGATAAATGTTTTCTTTCCGAAGCTCTTCGGTGATATTGGCGATAGCTTCCCCATATTCCTTTACATAGCGGGCATTCAAGCGGGAGATTTGCTTAATCAGCTTCTTGGCATGTTCGCTCTCTTTTGCCGCCGACTTGTCTCCATATTCGGCGATACGGCTTTGCGAAGCCACACGCACGCGGAAGAACTCATCGAGGTTATTCGAATAAATTCCCAAGAAAGACATACGTTCCAACAAAGGCACATGCGGACGGCACGCTTCTTGCAAAATACGCCGGTTAAAGAACATCCAACTGACATCCCGGTCCAAATAAGGGGTTTTCTTTTTCTTCTGTACCATAGCAACACATTTTTTTGCAAAGAAAAGCAATTGATGTTACATTTCGGTTGCAAATCCAGAAAAAGAATCGCTAAATAAATATAATCAAGGGGTCTATAGCACACAGATAACACAGAAAGGCACAGAGGTACACAGATTTTTAAAACACCTTACCAACTGAAAAGCCTCAATTTCCTATAACCCCTTGATATAAATTCTTATAACTCGCCTTATACGTATATTTTTCCAATTCGCTCAAGATGACGTGGCGCGAAGAGCGTACCCATAGGGGGAAAGCCTGATTGGGCTGGAAATCCTTGGCGAATGCCAATAGCTTATCAAGGTTAAACCCCTCGTCCACAATTCCCGCACCGCTCAACATTGCGTCATACGCATTGCATTCCTGCTCGATATGCGCCGGAACCATTAAAATCGGCTTACCCAAATACATGGCTTCGCAAATTGATTCGAATCCGGCGGTACTGGCATATGCCTTGCATCCCGACATCTGACGCAAAAACTCACGGTCATCCAGCTGGTAGAACCATAACGTATCGTCCACCTTCTTGACAGGTTCTTCTTCCCAATGGTCCCAAAAGAAACGCAAAGGCACTTCGGGATGTTCCCCGTGCCAGCGGCACACGTATTCCGAGAAACCCGAATTGACCATATAGCCGTGGATATAATCCCCTTCTAACGGTTCTTGCTCGAACACCTCCTGACGCAACAAAGGCGGGATGATGCTCAATTTATGCCCGTCATCGTCTTTCATCTCACGGAACGAAAGCGCAAGCCTGCGCGAAGCTCCCAACGAAGTGAAACGAGTAAACATGTTCATCAGGAACGAGCTGCACCGGTTCTTGTCCGGCATCCGGAACTCTTTATGCAAGAACAGATATTGGTGTCCGATGCATACCATAGGGACCGAAGGACGGAAAAAGAAATACGTCAACCCGGTCAGCAATTCATAGAAATTGATGACCAAGTCCGCTCCCGTTTCCCGGATGCGCCGCCTGATGTAGCACATGCTCTCGATGTATTCGGGAGATTTCCATACATTATACAAGACGCTCCGGCTCAGATTAGCACGCCGATTGGCACGTGTAGGCAAGAAGTTAGGGCTTATAATATGCTTGATAGGGGCTTGAATGCTCCGGATAAAGAACCCCGGAAGCCTGCGTGATTCACTCTTTCCAACCAATACTTCCACAACTTCGTGACCATTTCCACGCAGCAGTTTCTCCATTGATATGGCTTGGGTCAGATGACCTCTCCCTTCTCCTTGAACTACAAACAATACTCTCATGACGCAACAGGTATAATTGATAATACTGATTCTTTTTCTTTCTTTAATTTCATTGCTTCGGTATAATACACTACCCTCCAACGGCCTTCTCCGTCTTCGGTAAGGGCAGAAAGCGTTTCCACCCAATCGCCCGAATTTAAATAATGAATGCCGTCTACCGTCCGGTCTTCCGGATGATGAATATGCCCGCATATTACGCCTTCGCATTTCCGGCTACGTGCAAATTCTACCAATACGGCTTCAAAATCGGAGATATACGATACGGCTTGTTTTACCTTCTGCTTGATAGCCTGCGACAAAGAATAATACGGCTTACCTTGTTTCAGACGGTATTTATTATAAATGCTGTTCATCTCCAGCAATAAAGTATAACCGATATCGCCCAGCTTCGCCAGCCATTTCATGCCCGATGTGACCTTATCAAACACATCCCCATGGGTTACGAAATAATGCTTTCCGTTGCTTTCCAAAATATAATCCTTCACAATGTGCAAATTAGCGAATTGCAACGGAATCAAGCTATCCAAAAAGTCATCATGATTTCCCCGCACATAGATAATCTCCGTCCCACATTTCTCCATCATCTTCATCAATATCTTAAAAAAGCGAGTATGTTCGGGCTTCCACTTACGCACGCCGGACTTCTTCAAACTCCAGCCGTCAATAATATCACCGTTCAATATCAGCCGGTCACAATCTACAGCACTCAGAAAATCGCTCACTTGATCCACTTTCGAATGAGAAGTCCCCAAATGGATATCCGAAAGCACCACCGTACGGTAATGCGGTCTCATGTTCATCATATCTGCCGATTTAATTCATTACAAAGAAAAACACATTTTTATTATTATGCAACATAATGCAAGAAAATTTTCTCAACTGGCGTCATCTATCCTATACAATAAGGCTATTTCATTGAAATATTCTTCAGCCACATCCTGAAGATTCGCCAAAGCGTCATCTTCTGTCTCCCCGTAAGCACAACACTGTTCATAACCAGACAAATAAGCATAATACCCGCCGTCGGCAGTACACTCTAATACATAATTTTCTGAAAAAGGAATCGTTACATTCATATCTTTTATGTTTTTAAGACTTCCCAAAAGTCCGCATTCCATGTTACAACATAATGTATAACGTATTACTTTTCTGTAAATAAATCGAATATAAAATCGTATCTTTGCAAACGTAAATACAAACTTGACACACAAAATGAAAAAACTGGTTATATTCGATTTAGACGGAACCCTCATCAACACCATCGCCGACCTTGCCGGAGCCACCAACTATGCGCTCAAGGCTTGCGGATATCCCCTGCACGATACCGATGCCTACCGCTTCTTCGTAGGAAACGGAATCAACAAACTATTCGAACGCGCCTTGCCCGAAAGCGAACGAAGCGAAGAAAACATCCGGAAGATACGCTCGCTTTTCATACCTTATTATAATATGCACAACGCCGACCTGAGCCGCCCTTATCCGGGAATCACCCATGTGCTCGAATCCCTTCAAGCCGAAGGCGTATCGCTTGCCGTAGCCTCGAACAAGTATCAGGAAGCCACCGAAAAGCTTATCAAGCACTATTTCCCGCAAATCGGTTTCATCCGCATCTTCGGACAACGGGAGAACGTACCCGTCAAACCCGCTCCCGACGTAGTGTTTGAAATCATGCAAGCCGCAGGGGCACAACCCGAAGAAACCGCTTACATCGGAGATTCGGGCGTAGACATGCAGACGGGCATCAATGCCAAAGCGGAAACCATCGGCGCCGCCTGGGGATTCCGCCCGCGTACCGAACTGGAAGCCTATCACCCCGCATTCATCGCCGATACACCCGAAGCATTGCTGGATTACCTTATTGGATGAAATAAAAACGCAGAGACGCAAAAACGCAAAGATTTTATTTATTTACAATTTACTATTTGACATAAAATCGTATTTTGCAAACCGGAAAATAGTAAAACTCTGCACCTTTGCGTCTCTGCGTTTTGATTATATCAAATCGAAAGCTCATCGAGCACCTGAATCAGCGACTTGTCGAGCGGCTTGTCTTTCTTAATGGCTTCACTGAAAGGCACATACACCACCTTATCGTTGCGGATGCCGATCATCACGTTCCGCTGGTCCTCGAGCAACGCCTCGATGGCGCCCACTCCCAAGCGGCTTGCCAAGATACGGTCGTACGCACTCGGAGAACCGCCCCGTTGCAAATGCCCTAAGATGGTGACACGCACGTCGTATTGGGGGTATTCCTTCTTCACACGCTCGGCGTAATGCATCGCCCCTCCATCCTTCGGCGACTCGGACACAATCACAATACTGCTGTTCTTTGACTTGCGGAAGCCACGCCCGATGAATTGCTCTAACTGGTCTACGTCGGTTTGGTCTTCGGGAATGATAGCCGCCTCTGCACCCGAAGCTATCGCGCTGTTCTGAGCCAAGAACCCGGCATCGCGCCCCATCACTTCCACGAAGAAAATACGGTCGTGCGAAGTGGCGGTATCACGTATCTTGTCCACACATTCCACAATGGTGTTCAGTGCCGTATCATAGCCGATGGTCGAGTCCGTCCCGTACAGGTCATTGTCAATCGTACCCGGCAAACCGATGCAGGGCACGTTAAATTCCTGAGCAAAAGTAAGCGCGCCCGTGAGCGAGCCGTTCCCGCCGATAATCACTAACGCATCGATACCTGCCGCCACCATATTATCATACGCCACCTTGCGCCCTTCCGGCGTCATGAAGTCCTTCGAACGGGCGGTTTTCAATATCGTACCCCCGCGCTGAATGATGCTGCTCACGTCCTGCGTAGTAAGGTCCTTGATTTCATTCCGGATCAATCCCTCATAGCCGCGATAGATTCCCTTCACGGAATAGCCATGGAAAATGGCACTCCGAGTCACCGCACGGATAGCGGCGTTCATCCCCGAAGCATCGCCGCCCGATGTCAGGATTCCGATACACTTAATCTGTTTCATACGTCTTATCATTAGTTAGTTAAATCTTATGCGCCCTCTTGGGAAACGCACCCCAAAAGTAAGACATTCACGGCGAAACGTGTAATCCGTAAGTATAAAATATATAAAATGCCGTAATTTTTCCCCCTCTGCCCAAGCGCATCTTTGAGCCTTCCGTAATTTTCGTTATCTTCGCCTGACAAATTATTTCAATCAAACGCAGAGGCGCAAAAGCGCAAAGATTTACTATTTTTCGATTTACGAAGTACGATTTTATGTCAAATAGTAAATTGTAAACAAATAAAAATCTCCGCGCTTTTGCGCCTCCGCGTTCAAATTTATTTTTATGAAAACCGAAAAAGAAAAGATGCTGGCGGGCGAACTTTACGACCCCGCCGACCCGGAACTTGCCGGAATACGCGCTAAAGCCCACAAGCTCTCACAAGACTATAACGCCACGTATGACACCGACGAGGAAAAACGCCAACGGATTATCGACGAGCTTCTTCCACACCATGCGGACGGATGCTACCTGCAAGGGCCGATATACTTCGACTATGGCGCGTTCACGAAAACGGGCAAGAACTTCTATGCCAATTTCAACCTGACCGTACTCGACTCGTGCCCTGTAACGATAGGCGACAACGTCTATTTCGGACCCAATTGCACCCTTGCTACCCCCGTACATCCCCTCGTAGCGGATGAGCGGCGTATGTTTTCCGATGCGGAAGGCGAGATGCACGACCGGGAATACGCCCGTCCCATCACCATCGGGAACGACTGCTGGATAGCGAGCAACGTAGTCATCTGCGGAGGCGTGACCATAGGCGACCGTGTGGTGATAGGCGCCGGAAGCGTAGTCACCCGCGACATCCCTTCGGACACGTTAGCTGCTGGAAACCCGTGCCGTCCCCTGCGCCCCATTACAGAGAAAGACCGAATCATCCATCACGCCCAAGAACAATGAGCCGCTCACGAATCGAACAAGAAAAGCGTGTCGTAGCGCAAATGATTGCCCTCTATTGCCGGCACAAAGAAGGCAACGGCACGCTTTGCCCCCATTGCAAAGCCCTGTTAGAGTATGCTCACGCACGCCTTTCGCATTGCCGGTACGGCGAAGGGAAACCCACCTGCAAGCAATGCCCCGTCCATTGCTACAGCCCCCGTATGCGCGAACAGATACGTACCGTCATGCGCTACGCCGGTCCCCGCATGTTGCTCTATCACCCTTGGTCTGCCCTGAAGCACCTTTTAATTGAAAATAGAAAATTGAGAATTGAAAAGGATAATTTAGAGTAAACAAATAATGCATTAATAATGAAACTTTGATTTCAAACCCGATTCAAATGGCACAGATTTTAAACTTGGGGATTTAACAAAAGCGTAAAAGTCATATCTTTGTG
>ENA-OXEE01000347-OXEE01000347.1-human-gut-metagenome-genome-assembly--contig:-NODE-347-length-25155-cov-18.0505_pt1 | contig 25155 bp, 27 predicted proteins | sample MGYA00249824_ERZ652242 | MGnify/ENA primary metagenome ERZ652242 (study PRJEB26925, sample SAMN05826943) | human gut metagenome | biome: ENVO:2100002; feature: ENVO:00000062; material: ENVO:00002003... | reverse complement strand
TTAAAGAGTTCTGCTGTCTGATACAAGAGGATAAATTGAATTGATAGAACTCACCATTTGCTTTGCTGGCAGATATATTCTGCATTTATAAGGGTTTCTTTAGTAAAGATGCGTTTGTATTTCCGATAAAATGTGGAGAGTATCATTTTTTTTCTTAAGCCTTTTTTCTCTTCTGGGAATTTTTTTGCGATGATACTGATGGGTTTCCAATGGAAAAGAAGGTATATCGCATTATAAAGAATGGTGAATGTATTCCAGTGTGTTACAAAATAGGGATCTACAAAATAGCATTTGTTTTCCTTTTTTTCTGATTTGTATTTGTAACCTAATGTCAGTGTCATACATCCAGAAAAATAAGCATCTATTCCTTTCCTCTTTAGCAAGTCTCTTGTAAAATAATCCCTGCATCCAATAGGTTCATGTCTCTTTAAGTATGCAATGCTTTCATTAGATAAAAGTTGTTTCTGTACTAAGGTGTTGAAATGTGTGGCGACAAAGAGTGGCTTTATTTTTTCTGAAGGAGGCCATTGTTCAGGATGGTGTATATACCAACCATTCATAATGATTTTGCATTCCTCTTCATCATAATCTTTGAGCTGTTCTCTTTGGATGAAACCGTCAATTCGTGGTAAGAATTGTGAAGACGCCAACGCTTGGATATAATCTCCAATATTGACTTGTTCTTCTGTGCTTATTCCTAATAGCTTGTATTTCATTTGTGTTTTTTATTTATTCCAATAACAACTATTTTCTACATTTTTTGCAGAAGAAGGTGTTTCTTTATTTAATGGATAACACCAATATTCATTCATTAAGTCTAAATAGGCACCTTTTCTTTTTAAACTTTTAATTCCATAGTTTGGATCTTCCCATCTTTTCCCTTTAATGCCAAACAATAATTGTAATGCACCTCCTAAATGGATTGCTTTTTTCCCTTTTCGTTTTGCATGGGCTGCTAAATGAAATCCGTAGGCTCCGCATCCTATCAGACATATATTATAATCTATCTTATCCATTTCATTTTTCATCCATTCCAAGGCTTCAAACCAGTCTTTAAATTGGTCGTTGCCACCTAAACTTTGTACTGCCTTTATTATGTGTAACTCAAATTGTGGAAGTATTTCTGGACTGGAAAAAAGTTTCTCTCTTTTGTTATATTGTAAGCGGATTGTTTCTGCAAACGGATGGATTACTAATACTTTTTCCTCTTTAAGGATTCTGCTCCATGGTTGTTTGCTCCAAAACGGTTCTAAACATAAAATAGCAATTTTAGAAGCATTTTTTGTTTCTTTTTGTATATAATATTCGTTTTTTATCCAGCTACCCAAAAGGTCGATTTCTTTCATATCCTCTATCATTAGCTTTCCAAACCGTTGAAGATTTTCCGGTGTTGCTGGAAAAAATCCGGCATTGCTTTGCATATAGTTCATCAGTTTTTTGTTCCACCACCATTCCGGCTGTTCGTTCTTGATGAATTTCCAAATGGAATGTTTTTTGTTTTGTACACCAAGGTAGTTCACAAGGGTCGCCAATTCAAATGCTCCGAACCGTGCAATCATGCAGGGCTTGTCTTGCATCAAAAGATTGTAAATCATATCGGAAGCTTTGTCCGGATCTTCCTCTCGTTGAAGCGGGGGAAGCTGGTAGCCTCCGAATGTTTTTGTGTATAGTTTCCGGAGGGCTTTTAGTGTGAAAATGGATAATTCGTTCATACGTTTTGCTTACTATGGAATCGCATGGACATCCGTGGGGGTGCTCATGGCGGGAGTTACGATAAAGAAGATGTGGATAGACGTGATTATTTGTGTCCGTATTCTTTTTCTAAGATTTTGGCTATTTCTTGGGTTTCACGGATGTTACGTCCTGTAGTTTGGATAGCCATACCATAGCCGTCATCTGTCCAGTGGAGGACGATATTCAGCTTGCCGTTTTCTTTTACTTGCAATATATAGCGGGTTATCTTGCGGTTGAATGGCAACGAGTTAATGACACCTGTCACGTATGGGCTGCGAAGCAACTTTCGGGCGTGTTCCGTCAATACGTCTTTACCATGGTCGTCGCGTAAGGTTATCGTTTTCTCGTCATAACTTAGAGCGCATACCTGTAATTCCGTTGTCTGTAGGGTTGCTTCTTGCCATTGTGTGAATGCCGCACTTTGGATATGGTCGGAGTGGGATACACAAGCCCATTCTGTTTCGTGAGATTCTCTGTCGCTTGTTATCGTAATGGGATAGAGGCAAGCAGCCCAAAAGTCTTCCGGTTTGAAACCAATGCAGTAGGTTCCTTGACAATAGGCGGCGTTAAAACCGTGTGCGTTCAGTTGTTCGTCTCCTTTGTGTACTTCTACCCGTGTGTCGCAATATTTCTCCAAGATTGGTTCGTTTTTCTCATCTACTTGCGGCATTGTGAATGTGGAAAGAAACAGCTTTGTTAAAATATCGTTGCGGTGCGTTTGGCAGTATTGGAGTATGGTCATTTTGTCGGACAACTGAAGCGTAGCAAAGTGCTCATGGTAGCGCACTTTCTTGATGCCGGATTGGTCATAAAGAATCTTCAGCGTGTCGAAAAATTGTTTCACACGAATTTCTGCTTCTTTTTCGTCTTTGCAAAGAGGGAAAACAGACAATTCGTTAAAACATACTTCGTTGTTTTTCATACTCATACTTGATTATATCAATTCGAACATTTGTTGTGTCCATTCGTCCATAAAGTCATCTGGATAACCGCTCAATGTTCCATTTTTGTCGCATGTAATAAAGTCAATAGTGGGAGCTACTTCTTCATTGTCATGGGCAAAATGGATAATAATGCCTTTTTCTGGATTTAGTCTGTTTTGCTTCATGGCAATGCGCATACCGTTCACCACATGGTCACTATGGGTCTCAATCAAGACTTGCAAGTCTTTTTCAAGAGCGATATCTATGATGAATTTTGTTAGGCGTGACTGGGCACCCGGATGTAAATGAGCTTCTGGATTTTCTATAATGAGGACGCTTCCTTTTTCGGCAAGCAGCGTGGATACAATGACTGGAAGTACGTAGCTATAGCCAAATCCCACGTGAGTAGGCCGGAAATAGGTTGTTCCGTCTGCGGAGTTTAACCGTAATTCAATGACATCCGCTTGGGGGTTATTAATGCAGATGGCAGCTCCCGAAAGTATTTGGGAAAGATGTCGTTTGACCGTTGTAATAAAATCAATGCCTTTGCTGGCTAATATATTGATTAAGTTTTCTCCTTTTATTCCCACCCAATCCGGACGGAGTGTATCTCGTCGGTTTGCAGAATTTACCGGACCAAGACGTCCTGCAGATACAAATGATATACTTTTCAGGTTTTGAAGAATGTCTATATCCGATGTAACCCCGATGGATTTGGATGTGCTATCAGTTGTTGTGTTTCCTAAGGATGTAGCACCATCATAAGTTGTTTTTGCTTCAAGACGGTTTACTCCATTTACAAAAAGTGTGGAAATACCAGCCAATTGTGGCTTGTCTTTGTAGGAAGAGAAGCCCATGATGACATTCTCTTTTTCCGTTTCCAGACAAATCTTGAATTCTTTTTCATCAGAAGGTCTGAAGATAATGTCTTCGAATGTTCCTTGCTCAATCAGTTCACCTGTGAGTTGTAATGTTTCTACACTGTTGTTTGTTCGCATGGTTTGACCTAATAGCAACAGAGCTTGCGCTACAGTTGATTTGCCACGCCCATTCTTTCCATACATGATAGTGATGGGGGCAAGGCGTATGCTTTGTTCCTGATGGAAGCATTTGTAGTTTTGGAGGGATATTGTCTTTATCATGGTCATTTGTCTTTCATCCATTCCCAAAAAGACTTGGGAAGCCATCCTTGTCTGTCTTGTTGTGTAATTTCAAAAATAAATAGACTGTCATTTTCATCCATTTGTGCATGTATTGACTCGAAAATAGAATTAGCGGTTGAATTGTTCGGCATGTTGATTATCCATACCGATTCCAGCGGGTGTTGCCAATTATCGTTTCCTGCTAGTGTCCTAATGGCATCATAGAGTGCAGAATAATTGCGCCCAGGTTGTTTCAAGTCGTAAGCAATGGCGAAAGTTTTCATTTTTCAGCAATGATTTTCCTTAAAATTATTGCAAAGATAATATGAAAACTGTTTTTTTCAATCTTTATTGATTTAAGAATTGTAAAAGTGGAGTAACGTATTATTGAATTATTGTCCATTCCTTAGGATAAAAATCTGTTTCTGCCCAATTCGTCTTGGGATATAATACCTGCTTGTCTGGATTATTATTCAGCCATGCTGCCCACCAACTGAAAGAACTGTTGGCCATGATGATGTGCTTGCAGGTTTTCATGATAAAGAAATCATCCAATGTAGGGTTGGCAGGCGTGTATTGTACATATACTATTTCCCGTTGTGCGTTTTTGAACATTTTATGAGCGTATTCCATATCATCTGAAAACACAAAATAGGTAATGTTCTTCATCCTTTGCTCTAAATATTCAAAGGCATGGAAATAATAAGATTTATCCAAACAGATGCCTATTTTTACATAATCTCCTCGGCGGACATGGACCGCCACGCTGTTGCAACAGTTGGCTTTGTTGATGTATTCTTTACAGCCGGATGATAATTCATAGCGTGGGGTAAACATTTGTAGCAGGTCTTTCCGGCAGTTTTTGAAATATTTTTCCGTTTGCCAATAACCGTATAGATAAGTATTGTTTTTGATGTTGAGATACTCCGGATCAAAATGGTAAGTTTTCTTTTCTTTGAACATTGTATAATGTGAGAGTATCGTTCCTCGGATGATTTTTCGGTATAATACTTTCAACGGGTATAGTTTCAGCCATTCCGTAGAAAAATGTTTGTCATACTTAATGTTTAATTTGTCAAGTTCGTAACTCCGCAAATTGTCGGTGTCCATAAATGAGGTGTCAAGTATCAGTCCGGTGTCCAGTCTTTGGGCGGCTGCATATCCACAGGCGTACATAAATAATTGGTTACCGAAACCTCCGCTTATTTTAGTGATTATCATGTACTGTTATCTTTATTTTTTCCCGATTATTGAGGGGCAGTATTTGTTAATTAGTTGAGTAATTATTATTAATCCGATAGTTGTGACGATAAATGTGACGGCAAAATCTATATAAGCATTAGATAATTTCAAAGCTTTTAAAACGGTATTACTACAGATTATTAGATAAACGTGACATGCGAGCACCGTTATTCCATTCTTGCTAATCCATAGAAATGGGTTGACGATGTGCGACCATGATTTAATGTTATGTCCTATTATGCTTGAAAGTAGAATAAGAAATACCCCAAACATGATAGGCGACAAATAGAATAGAGGATAAGAGGCTATTTGATTAAAGTGAAAATCACCAAGACCAACAAAGATCATGCCAATTACCCCCATAAGCTAATTATTAATAAAACACTTGAATATTTTAAAGAATATAGCTTAGGACTGAAATTTATAAGCCATTGTTTTAGACAATAACCTGTCAGTATATAGGTGATAGCGGATGGAGCTAAATGTATTAACAGCGGAAGTTCTATCCCGTAAATGGATAGGGAAAAGGATATCCCGGAGAATATTACAGCGGTTAATAATATGTGATATGTTTTATCAATGTTTTTAATGATAGGGTATGTACAGATAGAACTGATAAACAATACCATGACGAACCATAACGGGGATGCTTTGAATGGTCCGTTGCCTACAATGAAAATCTTATGAAGATTATCTATAATCGATGCAGGATGTATATAGCTGTTCCAATCTAACAAGATGAACAAAAATGAAAAGCAGAAATAAGGAATTAATAATGTTTTCACTTTTCTCCACATGTATGATTTATACGAATCTTGCGGATTATTTTTAAAGAGAAAGCCCGATAATAAAAAGAAAAGCGGAACCCAATAGTTTGCAGTAGGGCTAATCAAAAATTTCACAGTTGGTAAATCACTTTCAAAGTGTGATAAGCAGATAAGAAAGAGCAATGATCCTCTTATTATATCAACCCATACGATTCTTTCATTAGTCTTTTGCATGATTATTTCTTGAAATCTATTTGTTTGATAACCTTACATGGGTTTCCGGCAGCAAAGACTCCTGAAGGGATATCGCGTGTGACAACGCTGCCAGCTCCGATAACAGTGTTGCTACCGATAGTGACACCAGGCAGAATAGTTACATTGGATGTAACCCATACGTTGTCTCCTATTGTTACAGGTTTGGCTATCACAGTGTTGAAATTAGAGAAGTCATGTGTTCCGGTGAGTATCATGTTGTTGTATGAAAAAGAACAATTACGTCCTATTGTCACTTTCCCTATGGCTCTGATATATAAATTGCCTAATCCCGTATGTTCACCTACTTCAATATTCGCAGCAGAACAATAGAAGCCTTTACTAATAGATGTGCTTAATGGCAAATTAAATTCTTTATATAAAGCATGCTTTACCCATTTCATCTTGTTTAAGATTGGTGCACTATACATCCTCAGCAATAACCGTTGTTTGAAGGTGTTTGACGGTCTTTTTGCCCCCCCAATTTGTAAATTTTAACTCTTATATCTTCCATAAGTATGTCTTATTTTGTTGATTAGTTGAATGAATATCATTCGTTCTTGTCGTGTGATGCCCCAATGGTATATGGTTAATATGTATATTGTCGCACTAACTATAGAGGTCAAAACCAATCGCAGAAAACCTTCTTCCATGAAATACACTATTAAATGCGAACAAAGGCATGACGGAATGAGGGTTAATAGAATAGGGACGAGAATGTTCTTTGTGTAATACTTATAAGTCATACCACAATGAGTTTTCATGAAATAGATTTTACAAAATGAAAGCAATATGCCGAAAATGGAGATATTTACCGCATACATATAAATCGGTGAAAACTTGCATGAGAATAGGATAGATATCAGAATGATGGGAAGCAAGTTTATAATACTTGTCACTTGGTTTATTCGTTTGATATGTCCTTCTGCTGATAACGATGTGCTAAGTGTTATAGTGGTTTGTTCAACAAGTGTGCGTACTAGTTGGAGTTGAGCGAAAATAACAGCCCATTGCGGTACATTTTTTAACCAAATTCCAAGAAGATAGGGCATTTCCGCTATGGCAGGAATTGCAAAAACAGCAAGCATGTAGAAAGAGAACTTACTTCCTGTGGTTGTAGTTTCCAGCATTTTTTCTCGGTTACCAGCCCCTTCAGTTTTGGTAATAACAGGATTTAGTGCTTTAAGCATGTTGTTGGAGAATACCAACAGAATGCCGTTTAGTTGATTGGCGACACCTTGAGCAGCATTCAGTAGTGTGCCCCAAAAATGATTAAGCACTAGTCCGTTTCCGTAATTTCCTATTAAGGAAGAGGCACTTCCTAAGAAACTCCACCCCGCAAACGAAGTCATTTCTTTCATCAGTCCCTTATCCCAATATTTCTTTATTTGAATGGTGCATTCCTCATAGTGCCTATGGCAATACACACGCATAATGGTAAGTGTTATTAAAGGAATACATGCCATTAGTGAGCCGTAGACAATCAGTTTATCATGGGTGATATAAACACAGGCAAAGGCTACTGCTAATTTTAGGAGGGATTCGAATATGCCTACAATGGCATAGTATTTCATGTTTTCGTGGGCATTCATTGCTGCGTCGTATGGGACGGTCATCACCGTGAACATGGTACTGACAATGAGTGACCCATATACTACTTTGGCTGCAAAAATGCGATCTGTTGGAATATTCAATATGCCATTGAAGAAGAAATAACCGGCTATTACTAGTGCTATGCCAACAGCAAATGCAATTCCAAAATGTAATACAAGACTAATATTGAAAATGCTCTTTTGCTTTTCTTTATTCCCTTCCCCTTCGGAATAGGACATAAAGCGTTGGGTTGCACTTGCCATAGCTGCATTGAGGAAGCCTAACATGGCAATAGCACCTCCTACGATATTAAAGATACCGAAGTCCGAAGCTCCAAGAGAGTTGAGAATCAGTCGGGTAGTGTATAACGAGATAAACATCGTTATACCCATTTTAGCATAAAGATAGCCTGTGTTTTTTATGACACGTGTAGCGGTTGACATAAAGATTGAATTTCTTATAAAATATTCTCAATAAGCATTATTTTTCCTTCTTCTTATGTCTGCTAGGCTTCGTATAAATTCTTCATAATATATTTTTTCTTTTTCGCTCAATCCTTGAGATGACTGTTTGTTTTGATATTGTTTTATTAACGCTTCAAGTCTTTTTTCTTCACGTAACAGATAGGTTATATCGTTATTTTCCATTGCTCTTGTTTTATGTTATTAAGTAACCACTCAATTTAGGGCATCCCCCTTTGAAAGGGCACTTTTCTGTGCCCCAAACCGAGTTTCGTTAATTAATTGGTTTTGAATTTAACATTGGTTGGTAGCCAAAGTGATTTTGCCAGGAACCATGTTGACATAGTCCCTGCACCCGTTAAAGATTTTTTTGAAAAAAGTCCCGATGAAATTCCAAGCGGGACTGTCGTGGAGTTTCATGGTACTTATTACGCTGTGATAAGTGGCTGCCATTTTGCTATTCTTACATCTTATCGAATCTTGCCAGCTTTATTTATTGCTTGTTTTGTTCTGCACCTTGATGACAGGGCGTTGCATTTTCTTGTTTACTTCCTGCAACATTTTCCATATTGAGTCATTTTGCATTTGTAAGGATTGCATTTGACTATTAAGTTGTAATTGTGTGCCTTGATGCAAAGAGTCAATATGATGGATTGTATTTGTTTTTAACTTTACAGCATCTGGTGAGTTGTATTCTAAATATAGTGTTAAGATGATAGAAGCAACGCCGATGATAATACCCCATACACCTAACTTTACTCCATTTCTGCCATCTATAAAACTGATTTTAGAAGCATATAGGTTATGCCAAAATGTAATGTCTTCGTATAAAGATTTTAGTGAGCATACTGTTTCCCTGATTTCTTTTTTATCTTTCGAGCTTATTTCTGTAGGAAAATGCTGCAATAAAAATTCACAGTATTGTGCTTCACCGAATATATTGTGGCTTGTTTGTATGATATTACGGAGCAAACTTATGTTTTTAGTGATATTCTTGTTTTGGGATATTTCTGAAAGTGTCTGGTTTAAGTCATGTTCCCATTCTTTGAGATAACCAGAGAATTTTAGAGCATAGTTTGTTACAATCGGTTGCAGAATGAGTTTTTTTGTTGTTGATTGTTCCCATTGTATTTCTTCTCTAGAGAAAAAAGCAGGAAGTAATGAGTCTTCTTTGTCTGCATGGAACACATGCTTATGAAAGAATCCTTTTATATAATGGTAAAGTGCTTTGTGCATTTCATGCGATAAACGTTGGCATACATAGTCGTTTTGGATTCTTTCCTCATCAAGTTCTAACTTGTAAATTAAAACACCTTCATGTGTCAAAGTTTGTTTTTTGAAAAATAATTCTTTAAATTCTTTCTCTTTGGTATGCCTGTATTTAAGTGTGATGTCGTAAGATTCAGGAGAAATTTCCCCTCTGATAATCAAGGCTTTCTTGGATGGTAAGTCTTGTAATTTCTTTTCACAAGGTCTTTTGTTTATAATTTGCGGCTTGCCGTTTCCGCTTTTTAGTGTTGGAATCCAAAGAGCGTAATAAAAGTTCATTCGTTTAAAAGCCGAAATTTATTCTACAGATATACACGTAAAACCAATCTTTTAATTTTTCCCATGGAGTGGAAGAACGGTAAATTTTTCTAGCTCGTTGCTTAGCCCGTTCTGTAATTTGCCATGTATCTCCTTCTTCATTAAAAGCATTTTCAATGTAGCCCATTGCTTCGAGTTGGCGCACAGCCTGTTCGCCTATATTCTCTGTTAAGGTGCTGACATACCCGCAGTTTGTTCGGTAAATGTAATTGAGCGGAGTACCATCATTGATTATTTTATCTTTTTTCATGTTTATGGGTATAAAACGATTGATATTCAATCTGCTATGTGGCAAAAATAAGAAATTATTTTTTTATTTCCTATAATTGGAATGCTATTTTTTATTCTTTTGAATGTAGAATCTCTCCATGTTAATCAAGGTTTTGCTTTACTTCCCGTCCGGGCACGCTTCGCGGTTACCAGTCCCATTGTGCTTTAGGGAGAGGTAAACCCTTATCTTGGTATTTCCGGTGGCGAAGGTAATGAATTAAATTGAAAATTTCAAAAATTGGAAATTGAAAACGGAATTGAAAGTTGAAAATTAGGGCTGAAAATACATTGTGATTTCATTTTACACATAAAAGTTCTTTCAATTTCTCTTCTTCTGCATCATATTTATGCGATTTTAGATAAGCTAATACATTACCTAAAGCAATCATTTCTTTTGTGTGTTGAAGCTGTTTGAATAGTTTTTTGAATCTGGAGTCGTTCTTAGATTCTATTTCTTTTGTTATGCGTGTAAATGATTTTAGGTCGTAGGTTAATCCGTATTCTTCTAATTGGATGTTCGCTTCTTTTGCACAGGATAGTATAAAGGTATCCATAGCTGGGGATATACGAAGAAAATAGTGATTGTCTTTACCGTGTTTGAGCAAGGCGATATGTTCGGTTCGGGCGATGACGGCGCATGCTTCTACATACGAAGGTTGTCGTTTGTCAGCATCCACTATGCCTAAAGCAAATTCATTTTTTAACTTCTTAGGGTCATTCATGGTTTTAACTACCGTGTTGCATCCCTTTTGATGGTTGACTCCTTCTGTGTAACAACCTTTTGTGTTGAGTATTGTTTCAATCAGGTTGGTGTCTATATAGCATTCCGGGATGATATCTAAATCTTTCATTATTTTGCAAAAGTTTCAAGGTTAAAGAATGCATCCACACCATAATCATAGATTTCTTGCATATCGACTTCTGTTGCGGTTTTAACACTTAATTTCCCTTCTTTTATTCCGGTAAAGAATAGTCCTAAGTCGATATCCTGTTTTTCTAATAACGAGGTAAGGACATAAGGACTATGGGTCGCAATGGATAAATTGCTGGCATGAGGTCCTTCGGTAATTTCAAGTAACCAGTTGATGAGTTGCGTCTGAGTAGGAGGAAAGAGGTTTTCTTCTGGCTCTTCCAGAAAGATGTCGCAGAAATGATTGCTTGTATAATTAGAGAGTATTTCCTTACACCGATTTGCAGATGCTTGGTTAGCAAATAGAATGCCAACCTGTTCAGAAGAATCGTTTGTTAAATTGAAGTATACTCGTTCCGGGGATTTTCCAGATGCTATAACTTTCTTAGTCTCTTGTTCGAAAAGTTCTTTATATATTATTGTGAGCAAAAGCAAGTTTTCTAATCCACTTTTTACACTCTCGCTTTTTTCTTGTTCATATTGCAACTTATTCAAATAGTTGAGATGTACATATAACGGGATAAGCGACTGCAATCCGCTGGATGTATTGGTAAAATCTAACTCTTCGCCGTTTTCGATTCTTACTTTATCAGCATGAGATGATTCTTCGTAATGGTATGCAATACCTAAATTGAGTACATCCAATTGGTTTAGGGTAGCCTTGCGTGCTGTTTCCCAATCGGACATAAAATCACGGATGTTGTCATCAGCCAATTTAACATCGAACCAGTTAGGGATAACAGCAACCATGTTCCGCTCTGCCGGAATATAAGTTACTTTAGAACGTGTATATTCCCAGCGGGCATCTTTCCAGTTGAATTGGAATTTCTGATTTGAATGATCGTATGAAAAATGCATGTAGTCTGATTCATATTCCACGTATGTGTCGGGTTTGATATAGCCTTTTAGTTTGTGGAAGCGGACCAATTCGTTGATAAATACATTTTCTTTTTGGAAATACTCTGGTTTTTGGGTCAATTCGATACGTTTCTCTACCCATGTGCAATAACATGCCAATTTGAGAACACAGCTTTTTCCCGAACTTTGCGGACCGATAATGACGTTGACTTTTTTCAATTCGATGTCAATTTGGTCTAATGGTCCGATATGCTTGACTATCAGATGTTTCATTTTGTTTCTGCTTTTATTATTTTTCAGAAATGAATTGCGAAAATCATTTTCTAATTGCGAAGGTAATGAATTAAATTGAAAACTTCAAAATTTGAAAATTGAAAGTTGAGAGTTGGAATTATATATGCAACAAAAAACGCATTAGGGTTCGTTGCTTGATGAATCCTAATGCGTGGGCTGATGAAGCAGGCTTCGTCGGGCGATGAAGCCGTATGCATTTTTGTCAGTACTTTACTGACTGATTGACAGGAGGAGCGTGGGTCAGTCTCTGCGGAATATGTCGCGGGTGTAGACTTTTTCTTTTACATCGTCCAAAGATGCATCATACCGGTTGGCTATGATTGCCTGGCTTTGGCGTTTGAATGTGTCTAAATCGTTGACTACCTTGCTTCCGAAGAACGTGCTTCCGTCCTCTAAGGTCGGTTCGTAGATGATGACAATGGCGCCTTTTGCCTTGATGCGTTTCATGACACCTTGGATGCTGCTTTGGCGAAAATTGTCGGAGTTTGATTTCATGGTCAGCCGGTACACGCCGATAGTGCATTGGCGTTCTTCGTTGGGATTGTAGTCTCCCCGGTTGTAATAGTCGTAATATCCGGCTTTGTGCAAGACGCGGTCGGCTATGAAATCTTTTCGGGTACGATTGCTTTCCACGATAGCCTGAATCAGGTTTTCGGGGACATCGGCATAGTTGGCAAGAAGCTGTTTTGTGTCTTTAGGCAGGCAGTAGCCTCCATAGCCGAACGAAGGGTTGTTGTAATGCGTTCCGATGCGGGGGTCGAGGCAGACTCCGTTGATAATGGCTTGCGTGTCAAGCCCTTTCATTTCGGCGTATGTGTCCAGTTCGTTGAAATAGCTCACCCGCAAGGCAAGGTAGGTATTGGCAAAAAGCTTTACGGCTTCTGCCTCGGTCAGTCCCATAAACAGGGTGTCGATATTTTCTTTGATAGCTCCTTCCTGAAGGAGAGCTGCAAAGGTATGAGCCGCTTCGTCTAGCCGTTGGTCGCCTTCGGGACGTCCTACGATGATACGGCTGGGGTAGAGGTTATCATACAAAGCCTTGCTTTCGCGAAGGAATTCCGGAGAAAAGATGATGTTGTCGCTTTGCATCTTTTTGCGGATATTTTCGGTATAGCCCACCGGAATTGTGCTTTTGATGACCATAATGGCATTCGGGTTGACCCGCTTAACCAGTTCAATCACCTCTTCTACGTGGCTGGTGTCGAAATAATTCTTTACCGGGTCGTAGTTGGTAGGGGCAGCGATAACGACAAAATCCGCATCGCTGTATGCCTTGGTTCCATCGAGGGTTGCTGTCAGGTTCAGTTCCTTTTCAGCAAGGTATTTTTCGATGTATTCATCCTGAATGGGAGACTTGCGTTGGTTAATCAAGTCTACTTTTTCAGGAATAACGTCAACTGCTGTTACCTGATGACGTTGGCTCAGCAGGGTGGCGATACTCAAACCGACGTAGCCTGTGCCGGCTACGGCTATCTTTAAGTCTTTCATTTTAGGTGGTTTATTTATCTTTTGTTTTTCTTTTCGTCGCTATATCCATATCCGTAGCCATAGCTTCCGTAGCTGTAATATTTGCTTCCGTATCCGTATTTGGCTCCGTAACCGTAGTAACTGTTCTTACGTTTGTTCATGTCAATGTCGTTGATGACTGTTGCCAGTTTCGGGAATTTCTTTTCGTCGCGCAACAGGTTGATGTAGCGGAATCCGGCTTTTGGAGTCACATCGGCACGGCAAATATATACACACAAATCGGCAATCCGGCTGATAATAGCCGTATCGGTCACCATGCCAATCGGCGCTGTATCCAGGATGATGTAGTCATAACGTTGCTTCAACTGTTCCATGGTGCGGTCGAGAATTTCGCGTGCCACCAGTTCGGTCGGGTTGGGCGGTATGGCTCCACCTACCATGACGTCAAGATTCGGACTGATTCCCGAAGGCTGAATCACATCAGCAAGGTCTACGTGTTCCGGGTCGGAAAGGTAATTGGTGATGCCTTTGGCATGGTGCTGGAGGTTGAATACACGGCTCAACCGGGGCTTGCGGATATCCAGACCGACAATCAGGGTTTTCTTGCCCAAGAAAGCAAGGCTGACTGCGGTATTGGCTGCAACGAAAGATTTTCCTTCACTGGGTTGTGTAGAAGTGAAAAGAATCACTTTCTGATTGTTTTCCAACATGAAAATCAAGTTGGTGCGCAACCGCCGGAACGCTTCTTCCATGATTTCGTTCTTGTTTTCCCGTATCACGATAGAACCGGTTTCCGGCATTTTGCAATGGGGCAGTTCGGCAAGGAGCGGAACCGAGGTAATGCTTTCCACGTCTTCACGGTTCTCGATTTTATATTTCAGCAAACTGCGTAAGTAGATAATGGCAACGGGAATTGCCAAACCGATGACCAGGGCAGCCAGCAGGATGATTTTTTTGTTGGGTGATACCGGAGCACTGTCTGCCAAAGGCTCTTCGACGATGCGTCCGTTGTTTGCTGTGGCTGCAAGCGTAATGGCGTTTTCTTCCCGTTTTTGCAGCAACATTGTATAGAGGGCAGCCTTGATTTCTTGTTGGCGGGCAATGCTTAGGAATTCTTTTTCTTGCAAAGGGGCATTGCTGATACGTCCTTCGTATTTACGGGCTTGACGCTCGATGTCTGTCTTGGCGATGTTCAATCCTTTCAATACGCTGGCTACCGTAGTCTGTACACTGTGGCGCATGGCTTCGATTCCCGTATTCATGTTGATGACAGCGGGGTTGTTTTCAGAAGAAGTGCGCAACAAGCGGTTCCGCTCGATAATCATCGTATTGTATTGGTCGATGGCGGAAGTCAGGTTCTGGTCTTGCAATCCGACATTGGAAGGGATAACTTCATCGTTGTTTTTCGGGTCGAAGATGTAATTGCGCAAAAACTCTACCAACTGGATTTGCGTGGCATTTTCCATGCGTTGTTGTTCGTATCTGGAGCTTTCCGATAGAGCCAATTGGGCGTCGCTGGTTAAGTCAGTCAGTCCCGAACGTTGCTTAAAATCAGCCAGTTCGGTTTCGGCTGTACCCAATTCGCGGTTGATGATGCCGATACGTTCTTCGATGAACTCGGCAGTTTTCTGTGCCACTTCGTTTTTTTCGTCGTTGGCATCGCGGTTATAGAAAGCCACTAAGCAATTGATGAAATCGACTCCTCGTTGCTTATTGGTATTCTGCACATTGATTTGGGCAATGGTTGTTGTCTTTGAAGTTGCTTCTACAGACGTGCTTCCCATATAGCCTTGTGCAGTAGCTGTAGGCGAACTGATAGAGGCAGTCAGTGTGACGTCTTCTTTCGGCAACCCTTGAATCGAGTCGTTCGGAGTGAAGTTAATGACTCCTACCGGAGTGGGCAAGGCTGCAGGCAGTTTCAAAAACGTCTTGTCTAATTCTTCGATTTCTGTATCTACCATGTATTCAGCGTGGACTGTCAGTTTGCCGGTAGGGGTATAAGTCATTTTCAAAGTAACCGGCATTTTCAGCTTGTCGGCTTGTTCGGGTGTCATAAACACGTCTACCGGAGAATTTTTGTAAAGCGGAATGTCGTATCCGGTTACACGGTTTTCTACAATATTGGTATAAAGGTGCAATTCGTTGACCGCTTTCTTTATTAAGGTACGCGAATGGAGGATTTCCACTTCATTGTCGAAATTGCTGGTCATAGAGAGCATACCCAAATCCTGAATGGCAGCCAGCGGGGAGGCGGCAGAGTTGCCTCCTTTTTGTTCTTCTTCCTTAATTAATACGGCAGCTGTGACGTTGTATACCGGTGCCTGATAGCGTAAATAGAGAAATGCCAATATGACGCATACTATTACACTTACGATAAACCAGGGCCAATAGGCGAGGTATTTGAACAAGATTGCATACAGATTGACGCTTTCTTCGTTGTTCAGTTCGTCGATGTTTTGTTCTTCAATCATACGTTATCTATGTGTTAATTATCATTTTAAAATGGTTACCAACAGACTGGCGAGGGAGACTAAGACCGATGTGGCGGATAAGAGGACTGTCGTCGTATTGCCCACATCCGAGTTTTTCGCTTTGGTCTTATTGGGAGTTACATAAAGCACATCGTTTTGGCGCAGGTAGAAATAAGGAGAGAGCACGATGTCGCTTTTGGTCAGGTCGAGTTCGATAATTTCCTGTTTCCCTTGGGCGCTTTCGCGGATTAGCTTGACATTGGTACGGACACCGTAGACCGTCATGTCGCCTGCCATGGCAAGTGCTTCGAGGACATTCACTTTTTCGTTGCTGACGGTGAAAGTTCCGGGGTGTGCCACTTCGCCCAATACGGATATTTTGTAGTTTACCATGCGGACAGTAACAATCGGAGTTTCTTTCAGGTAGGGCTTAAGCCGTTCACGAATCATGTCTTCAGCCTCGTTTTTAGTCATTCCGCCCACGTGCAGACGTCCTAATACCGGAAAATCAATGTCTCCTTCGTTGCTTACCAAGTATTGTTGAAGGGTTGGTTGTGAGGTGACGTAGCTATTGGGTTGTGACAAGTTTATAGCCGTTTGCATCGTTAAATTGAATGGTGCAGCAGCCTGTGGGTCGGATGTATTGACAGTGATGCTCAGCAAGTCTTTCGGCATGATTTGTGCATCGTAAAGCGGAATTTCTTTTCCAAGTTCATTCACCAACTGCGGATATTGCAGATAAGGCACATCTTTATAAGATGTACATCCTGTAAAAAAAGCTGAAACAGCTATAGCGAAAAGGAGTAGTTTTAGTTTCATGTGAAAGTTAAATCTCTATTTATTACAGTTTTACAATTTCGGTCTATTTGAAGAGACTGGCAAAGAATCCTTTTTTCTTTTTGTTGTTTGTCTGTTCCTGTCTCTCGTAGAGGGCAAGCAAATCTGCATAAGTGAGTTGCTTGTTGATCATTTCATAAATAACGCCCCAGTCGGGCAGTCCTCCCAAATTGCGGTCGTCAATAAAGAGGTCAACCTTAAGTTTCCGCGAATAATATCTGTTCTGTTCCTTTTCTTCTTCGGGATATTCCCGGTTGACTGCAAAAAATTCCAATCCTCGTTTCCGGCAAAAGTCTACGGCTTCATCCAGCAGCTTGCCTTCTCTTACGGTCCAAAGTACCAGCTTATGCCGTTCGGCTGCCAGCCTTTTTAATGTTTCGATGGCAAATGGGATTTCCGGTCCAATTGCCGGATACTTGTGTTCGACGATGGTTCCGTCAAAATCAACGGCTATCAGCATAGTTGCAAATTGTTATGTTCATTACTTTATCTAACCTTTCATTTACTTGTGTATTTGCCGTTAGTTGAAAATAAGAACAGCAAACGGCACGTATTGTTCATGAAAGCCACGCAAAAATACAACTATTTTGTGAATGCGCAAAAAATGCGGCTGCTTTCTTTTTCCTTTTTATATTAAGCATTCATTGGCTCTGCTTTCTGTATCTATCTTTTGTAGCAAATACTAAAAAACTCGAAAACTGTTGGTGTATGTGCAGGCATTTTATTATTTTTGCCGTCACAAATTCTTAAAAGCGATTATGAAACGAATAAAAGAAGGAATTGCAGCGTTGTTTTTGGCTGCCTTATTTTTATCAAGCTGTGATGACGGCAAGACGTATGCTGAATTACGGGACGATGAAATAGATGCAATAGAATCATGGATTTCTACGCATGATTATCAGATAATCAGTGAAAGTGACTTCTATGCACAAGACACGATGACCGCCGAGAACCAGTTTGTCCTGTTCGAAGAAAGCGGAATCTATATGAATATTATCGAAAAAGGAAAGGGCGAATCTGTTTTGCCGGATGGTTCGTATGCCATTCTTTCGCGTTATTTCGAGATAGCCATGCAGGAACGGGACGAAATGTTTCATTTGGGAGATACGCTGACAGGAAACATGAATTTGCTTAATTATCCGGGTTATATTGTGGATAGTTCTTGGTCATTGCCCATGTATATGCTGCATCCCGAAGAATATAAGGTAACCATTAATGGAACTTCTTATTCGGCAGCTTTTACAAGCAGTTATATTATGTATCCTATTTATGGGACAACTTCGGTGCCAACGGGCTGGTTGTTGCCTTTGCATTATATAAAACCTTCACGTACAGCTTCTTCGGATGATGTGGCGCGGGTGAGGTTGCTTATTCCTCATGCAGAGGGTACCGCGAATGCTGTGAAGTATGTTTATCCGTGCTATTATGAAATTACGTATAGTTTAGGAAAATAAGATTTCCGTAAATCCACAAACACAAAAGTTATGGCTTTAATAAAATCAATTTCCGGTATTCGGGGAACAATCGGAGGCAAAGCGGGAGAAGGGCTGACTCCGTTGGATATGGTAAAATTCACTTCTGCCTATGCGACACTGATTCGTCGCATTTCTACGGTAAAAAGCAATCGGATTGTAGTAGGGCGTGATGCACGCATGTCGGGCGAAATGGTTCGTCGGGTCGTATGCGGAACGTTAATGGGAATGGGATTTGATGTCATTGATATAGGTTTGGCTTCTACGCCGACTACAGAACTGGCAGTAACAATGGCAGAAGCTTGTGGCGGCATTATTTTGACTGCAAGCCATAACCCGAAGCAATGGAATGCGCTGAAATTATTGAACGAACACGGCGAATTTCTGAATGCAGAAGAAGGACAAGAAGTATTGCGCATTGCTGAAGCCGAGTCTTTTGATTATGCTGATGTTGAGCATATAGGCAGTTATACAGAAGATTTAAGTTACAACGAGAAGCATATCGAACGGGTCCTGGCATTGGATTTAGTTGATGTGGAAGCAATTCGTAAGGCTGATTTTCATGTAGCCATTGATTGCGTCAATTCGGTGGGAGGCGTAATTTTGCCTCAATTGTTGGAGCGTTTGGGCGTGAAGCATGTAGAAAAAATGTATTGCGAACCAACCGGTAATTTCCAGCATAATCCGGAACCTTTGGAAAAGAACTTAGGGGATATCATGAGTCTGATGAAAAAAGGCGGGAATGATGTGGCATTTGTTGTAGACCCAGATGTAGACCGTCTGGCAATGATTTGTGAAGACGGTACGATGTATGGCGAAGAATATACATTGGTCAGTGTGGCTGATTATGTGTTGAAACATACACCGGGCAATACTGTCTCGAATTTAAGTTCGACCCGTGCCCTGCGTGACGTGACCTGTGGTTATGGTATGCATTATTTTGCATCTGCCGTGGGAGAAGTGAATGTTGTGGCTAAAATGAAGGAAGTAAATGCCGTAATTGGCGGTGAAGGCAATGGCGGAGTGATTTATCCGGCTGCTCATTATGGACGTGATGCTTTGGTAGGCATTGCTTTGTTTTTAAGCCATTTGGCACATGAAGGAAAGAAAGTAAGTGAACTTCGGGCTACTTATCCGATGTATTATATGGCAAAGAACCGTATTGATTTGACACCTGAAACTGATGTGGACGCAATATTGGAAAAGGTAAAAGAAGCGTATCATAACGAGGAAGTGAATGACATAGACGGTGTGAAGATTGATTTTGCAAACGGTTGGGTTCATTTGCGTAAAAGCAATACTGAGCCGATTATCCGTATTTATTCGGAAGCAGGCACAGTGGAAGAAGCCAATGGGTTAGCTAAGAAAGTGGCTGGCTTAGTTGAAGGCAGATTGTAATTTACACAATAGAATACAGAAGCACAAAGGCACAGAGAAAATAGTTCTCGTAAGTTTTAGGAACTAATACTCTGTGCCTTTGTGCTTCTGTTTTTGATTCTTATTTTATGAGGTCTTTTTCGATTTCCCGATACGATTCAGTCATCAGCATCTGCAAGTTTTCTTCCCCTTTCTTGCCTAACGGATAAATCGGGGCATGGATAGTCAGTGTTAGCGGATGCCAGGACAAGATTTTTCCGGTGCGTGGCAGAATATTGAAAGAACCGTTGATAGTCAATGGGACAACCGGCATTTGGAGTTGGTCGGCTATGAAAAATGCTCCTTTCTTAAATGCATTCATTTGTCCGGTATAAGTGCGTGCCCCTTCGGGGAAAACAACCAGCGAAGTTCCTCCCTGCAATACTTTTTCTGCATCTTTAATGGTCTTGTATATTTTGCGCGGGCTTGTCTTATCGACAAAAATAAAGCCGGCAGATTCACACGCTTTTCCGACGAAAGGGATTTCCCGAAGGCTTTTTTTCATCATCCATTTGAAGTTGCGCCCCAAGAATCCATAAATAAGGAAAATGTCGAAAGCACCTTGGTGATTGGCTACAAATACATAAGAGGTTTGTTGGTCAATCAATTCTTTCCCTTTTACTTTGACAGGCAATAAAAATAAGTAGCAAGTCAGTTGTGACCATAATTTTCCGGGATAATATCCCCAAAAATGTCCGTTTCCCAGCCAGCATCCCAGCATGGTAGTGAGTGCCGTAAGAAGAGTAGCTGCCAGAAAAATAGGCAACCCAATGCAAATTTGATAAATAATGTAGATAAATTTCATATTCAATCCTCAATTTTTTATTTTTAATTCTTCATTTTCAATTCTTTGTTTTCAAAGTGATTACCGTAATTTCGGGCCAGGCTCCTAAACGCATGGGAAACATGACATAGCCTAATCCTATATTGACATAGAGTCCTCTTCCGGCTTCCAGATACATCCCCCGGTGTTCGGGATAAACGAATTTAGAAAAAGAGAAGCCGAATAAGTTGACTTGCATGTCGTGGGTATGTCCAGCTAGCATCAGTTGGATGTCTGTACGGGGCAAAACTTCCCGGCGCCAATGTGTAGGGTCATGGCTTAGTAAAACCTTAAACATGTTTTCTGTTCCTTTTTGTGCCTTAGGCAGATTTCCTCGGTCGGGAAAAGGAGGATTCCCGCTGTTTTCAACTCCGATGATAGCAATGGAATCATTGCCTCGATGCAGAATGCGATGTTCGTTCATCAGCATGTCCCAACCCATTTGTTTTTCACGGGATATTAATGTGTCGATATTGGCAAGCCGCTCAGCCTCGGTATTCCAATGTACGTATGTACCGTAATCGTGGTTGCCCAAAACCGAATAAATTCCATCTGTAGCCCGTAGCTGTGATAGAATGGGCATAAAAGGCTTTAACTCATCAGCCCGGCTATTGACTAAATCGCCTGTAAATACAATCAAGTCGGGGTGTTGTGCGTTGCAGAGGGATACGGCACGCTGTAAAGCATTTCCTTGGTCGGTCCAACTGCCGGTATGCATATCGGATAATTGCAAAATGCGGTAACCGTCAAATGCCGGGGGCAAATCTGCAGATGTGAAAGTCACTTCTTTTACCTGAAAATATTCTTTCCCGAAAATGGCTCCGAATACGATGTAAGCACATGTGGCAAGAGATGCCAATAGCGGAAGACACACTTTAAATAAGGTGTATAAACGGGCTACAGGCAGCGATACAGAGAGCTTGAATATGCTTTGCACCAGTTTTTTACAAAGATAAAGAAAGGTATCGCATATCATGAAAACCATTTTAGGCACTGCAATACAGAGTGCTATAATCAGGTAGATACTAAAAGCGTGTTGTAAGGAATGGGAGGCGGCTAAGAACACAAGGAGTGCCAAAAGCAATCCGATAGTGGGCACCCACCATAAACGGCGTTTCCATTTTTTTGCACTTTGCCGTATATAGAACCGGTAAATGTACCAGTCGGGCAGTAGCAGTAATATCAGAAAAAACAAAGAAATGCGTAGTAAAACCATATCTTAACCTGTCAATATTGTAAATTCGTTATTAAATAGTTCCGAAGGTATGCCACATCTTTCCCGCGGCGGGCTGCATAATCGGCGAGTTGGAGCTCGTCGATTTTCCCTACGGAAAAATAATGGGCTTGCGGGTGGGCAAACATGAATCCGCATACAGAAGCGTGAGGCTGCATCATGCCGTTTTCAGTCAAACGGATACCGATGCGCTTCATGTCTATCAGTTCGTCTAACAGAAAGCTGATGGATAAATCGGGCAGGGAAGGGTAGCCTATTGCCGGACGGATGCCTTGATATTCCTCATTCAGTAATTGTTTCCGGGTGAGGCGTTCGTCCTTGGCATATCCCCAAACCTCTTTCCGAATGGTTTCGTGTAATTTATCAGCAGCTGCTTCTGCCAATCGTTCATTCAATGTCTGAACCAGCAAATGCCGGTAAGGGTCATGTATAAACTCTTTTTCTACACTTTCGTCAGCAGTTGTGGCAAAAGCCCCTACAGTGTCAGCTATGCCTTGTGATAAGGGTCGGACAAAATCGCTCAGACACAGATAGGGGTCATCTGTATGGATATGGGTTTGCTGACGTAATAAAGGAATACGTTTTCCGTTTAAAATTAAGTCATCACCGTCTCCGTAAGCATCCATGAGTCGGTAAACGGCTTTTACTTGGCAAACCTCATCCAGTTGGCGTAACATACGCATGGCTTCTTTATGCAATTGCATCGCCTCGGAGGCTTTGGGAATATCGGATGCGGGAAAACTTGCCAGCCATTGGGCGCGGCAGGCATCACATCCATGGATATCGGCAATTGACGCAAACCGTGGCTGAAAGTCCCATGCATGGAAAAAATAGACCCAATTGATGTAATCAGCCAAATCGTGGATAGCGTATGTGATAACGTTAATTTCTGTTCTCATATAAAGGCTTATCGGTTGAAAAAGAGTACTTCTCCACGATGGGATGTATTTACCGTGCCGTCTGAATAGACCAAATCGCCATTAACAAATGTTTTTTCCACTTTTGAATGGAATGTCTTGCCTTCGTATGGACTCCAACCACATTTGCTTAGAATGCAGTCGGGGGTGACAGTCCATTCGCAATTCGGATTGACAAGTACCAGGTCGGCTTTATATCCCGGACGGATATAGCCTCGTTTGTCTATTTGGAATAAATCGGCTGGTGCATGACACATTTTTTGAATAACTTGCTCGATTGTCAATACTCCGTCCCGTACCAATTCCAGCATGCAAACCAATGAAAATTGGATGGATGGCATTCCGGATACGGCTTTCAGTGCCCCACCTTGTTTTTCGGAGAGCAGATGTGGAGCATGGTCTGTAGCTATGACGTCAATCGTATCGGAATTTAGCGCACATCGTAAGATTTCCCGGTCTACTGCTGTTTTGATGCTTGGATTGCATTTGACACGGGCACCCAGTGTAGCATAATCTTTGTCGCAGAACACTAAATGCGGGACACAGACTTCTGCCGTGATACGTTTTTCTGCAAGTGGCTTATCTTCGAATAATTCCAATTCGCGGGCTGTACTGATGTGGAGTACATGCAGACGTGCTCCGGTTTCTTTAGCTAGTTGTACGGCTAAAGCGGATGATTGCCAACAGGCTTCTTCACTGCGTATTTTTGAATGAAATGCAATATCCGGGTCATCTCCGTATTTCATTTGAACCAGGTCCGAATTCCATTGGATGATACTCGGCTCTTCACAATGGGCAGCAATTAGCATATCGGCTTTGCTGAATATTTGTCTTAAAGCTTCTGGTTTTTCTACCAACATATTGCCTGTACTGGCACCCATGAATAATTTGATGCCACAAACATGTTTCTTGTCCAGTTGGGAAAACAAGGCTGCATTGTCATTGGTTGCACCGAAATAGAACGAGTAATTGACGATGCTTTTTTCGGAAGCCAAGTTGAATTTATTTTCCAAAGCCTCAAGTGTGATAGTTTGTGGATTGCAGTTGGGCATGTCCATAAAAGAAGTAACACCTCCTGCAGCAGCTGCTGCGCTTTCGCTGAGTATGTCTGCTTTGTGGGTCAGTCCAGGGTCCCTGAAATGCACATGGTCATCAATCACCCCTGGTATGAGGTAACATTGTTGTGCATCAATCACATTGTCGCATGACGTGCCTGATTCTGCTTCATTTGTCTGTATAGCACTAATGATGCCATTCTCAATAATGACAGAACCAAGTGTCTTTTTTCCTTCGTTTACGATAATTGCATTTTTAATACATGTTGTCATAGAGTGAGAAAATTATTGAGTCTTGGATTGAAACAATTTGCATTAATTCTTTCGTTATAAAAACTTATCCTTCTTATTTCCTAATTGGATTTAGGTATTTGTGGATAAGTTTTAAATAAACTATCCCATTTTAGCCGGATAACTCCGAAAACGGCTTCACCGAAAATACTGCTGTTCATTTTCGAAGTGCCCAGCACTCTGTTGACGAAAACGACCGGAACCTCTTTAATTTTGCAGCCGCATTTATATGCTGTAAACTTCATTTCGATTTGGAACGCATATCCCTTGAAACGGATTTTGTCAAGAGGTATGGTTTCCAAAGCACAGCGGCGGTAGCATTTGAATCCGGCAGTCGTATCGTGAATGGGAAGCCCTGTTATCATTCGTACATATTTAGAAGCAAAGTAAGACATTAATACTCTTCCCATGGGCCAGTTGACTACATTTACTCCACTGATGTAGCGTGACCCGATTGCAATATCAAAACCTTCGTCATGACAAGCCTCGTATAGACGGGGCAGGTCGTTAGGACTATGGCTGAAATCTGCATCCATTTCAAATATATAGTCGTATTGATGTTCGATAGCCCATTTGAATCCGGTAATGTATGCTGTTCCTAAACCTAATTTTCCTTTCCGCTCAACCAGAAACAGGCGTTCGGGAAATTCAGCCTGCAACTGTTGTACAGTTCGAGCGGTACCATCGGGGGAGTTGTCATCAATAATTAGAATATGGAAACATTTTTCTAGTCTGAACACTGCCCGGATGATATTTTCTATATTTTCTTGTTCGTTGTAAGTCGGTATGATTACAATACTGTCACTTGCCTGCATAATACATTCTATTTTTTTGCAAAGATACAGAATGAGGTTGATTATACAAAGCATAAAATTGGTTTTCATAGAGAGTGTGTCCTAGTTTTTTTAGGACCTTCTGTTTTAATACGAAAATTCATACGCCAGAGAGTAAAATAGTGCTTTAAGAAGCCTTTAAAAACATTCCTAAATCGTGCCTAAATAAATTTCTTGTAAGATTTGTGTCGAAATATTTGGCTATGTCAAATAAAGGTTATACATTTGCACCCGCAAACGAAAAAGAAGTTGCACTCTTAGCTCAGTTGGTAGAGCAACTGACTCTTAATCAGTGGGTCCAGGGTT
>ENA-OXEE01000343-OXEE01000343.1-human-gut-metagenome-genome-assembly--contig:-NODE-343-length-25439-cov-31.4289_pt1 | contig 25439 bp, 18 predicted proteins | sample MGYA00249824_ERZ652242 | MGnify/ENA primary metagenome ERZ652242 (study PRJEB26925, sample SAMN05826943) | human gut metagenome | biome: ENVO:2100002; feature: ENVO:00000062; material: ENVO:00002003... | reverse complement strand
TATAATTCCTCGTCTTCATTTTCATCGTAAGGATTATACGAACCTAATGTAAAGGAATGTGCTTGGGTAGGGCGACTTACATACTCCTCATAATCGTTGGACGAAATTTCATTGCCATCCACGGCTATAATCCAGTCTCCACGTTTCAGTCCCGCTTCGGTAGCCGGAGAATCCGGTTCCACATAGATAACACGCAGCGCATTTCCACTGTTGGTACGCACGGTAGCGGCTTCAAAACCAAATGTAGGATATTCACTCATCGCACGTGACACGCTTACCGAATCGACGTGAGAAAAATAAGTTCCGTTTTTTTGGTCACTTTGCGAAGAAGCACTCCTTAAAAATTCATCCGGCTTATCGAAGAAATTCAATTCGCTCTCAGCAGGAATATCTTCATAAAAAAGATAATTCTGCTGCATGGTTTCATAAATCCACGTTTTATCTGCAATCAACGCATAATACTCCCCCGAACGGTCTACCCCGCACGAAGCCAACAGGTATATAAGCGTCAGACCTGCCCAAGCCGTATGAATAAATTTCATTTTCATATTCCGATTACTTCATGCTGAACGAGCCTTCGCCAATCATATTTCCATCTGCAAATATATAGACATGATATGTACCAGCGGGAAGGAACTCTTCTATATCCCAATACACAGTGACATTTTGTTCTTCACCAGTATACTCGATATACTTCTTTATAGAATAGCTGATATTTTGGTTTTCGTAAGCGAATGTATAACCAGAACCTTTAGTTAAGACTTCGTTATCGGGTTTAGCAATCCGAACATACAGCGTCTTATTGCCTGTCTCTGCTGTTATGTTCTTCACGATAGTAAATGAAACAGATAGTTTTTTCGCCCTGCTCACCCGATTGGTTTCTCTTCCGCGTTTGTTCAATGCCACCACATTGATGTTTGTTGCATCCAGTTGAGCCGCAAGCGATACTTTTTCATTCAAGTTCTTCTTTTCTTCAGAAAGCGTATTAATCCGCACGGTAGCAGCAGAATATTTGCTTTTCACCGCTTCGTTTTCTTCTTTCAATGCAGCATTCAATCGGTTTAAAGAATCTATCTGAATAACATAGCTTCTCAATACGGCACGCACCGTCTTTAATTCTTTCTTCAAACGCATGATTTCAGCGGCATTGCTGCTTTTTACCTGACGCAATTCTTCCAACAGGCGTTGGGTCTTGAGCTTCTCGGTTTCCAGTTTTTCACGCAAAGAGTCATTATTTATCTGTACTTGCAGCTCGTCATATTGGGTGGCAAATGTACTATACTCATTTTCCATCTCCTGCTTTTCGATGGCAAAAAGTTCGGTCATTTCCTTGTTCTTGTGCATTTCATTAAAAGCAAAGAACGATACCCCGGCTATAATGACAATCAATGCCGCTATTACTATTATCAGTTTTTTATTCTTTTCCATTGTATTTTTTCGTTTGCTGCAAAAATACAATATTTTATTGAACGCATATACAGTGTTTTCATTTTTTTAGCGGACAAGAGTTACAACTTTCATTTTTCCCCTATAACTAATGTAATCGGAGGATTGTCTTTCTTTTCCCAGTTTAAAAACAGAGGGCTTGGAGAAAGAGCATTGATGCTGTCTGCCCACTCATTCAACAGTCGCAACAGGCGGGGAATGGCATCTGTTCCATAATAATTTACAAAATCCTTTTTATTGCCTTCTCCCTGAGATGAAATCGAATTTATATATGAATCTTCCGGATAGAAACAATGGCTAAACGTGCTATTGGTTGCATTATTTGCCAAGCTGTAAAATTTGTCATTCTCTCCATAAACATAGCAATTCGATATTTCACCTCCATAACACCGATAGGTCATTTCTCCGCCTTTCGTAGTTTTCATATAAGTGCTGTTGGCAATATAACAATTCTGTATCTTGCCTTGATTGATGTAAACGAATCCGGCCGCAAGCTCCAATGCCGAAGCCAGTGTATAGTCTTCTACGCTACTGTTACGTATAATCCCTCTGCTGACTCCAACCAGTCCGGCAACAGTAATATCCGACTTCTTTGCTCGAATGATGCTGTTCTTCAAATGACAATTATCTACGATGCCTTCGTTTACACCGCTCAACAGTCCATTGTTATTCCCGTCATTGGTAATATTACAGGTAATGTTCTCCAATCTGAGATTTTTCACCACACCGGTATTCCCAATATAAGCAAAGAGTCCGTTAGAACCTTTATTTTCCTTACTGGCAGGAAGAGCTATATTATATAATGTATATCCACATCCATCAAATACATCTGAAAACGGATTTTTCTGCGTATTAGAAACAAATCTACCGATAGGCATAAGCCGTTCTGATTCTGCATCAGTAAATACGATATCGTTTTTCAGTCTATATGTAACAATGCCATTAGAGGTTATTCCAAATTCTTCCAAACTTCTATTCCCGTAGGTTTCGCCATTTATAAGATGAGAAAATGCAATAAAGTCTTCTGCCGTACAGATTCCGGCAGTTCCGTCATCATATAAAATATTACACTGATAACATACTCCCGCACTAAAATCTGATGCAGCGAGCTGTGTCCGTAAAGTCTTCTCTGAAGATATTACAATTTCAATATCAACATTTACAGCCTTAACAGAAGGCACAAGAAAGGTATAAACGCCATCAGCGTGTCGTGTAAAACCAATAGTAGGAGCCGACTCAGCGTCATCGTATTCAAACAAAGCTGTCTCTGTATCGAGATACAAGACACGAACAGAAGGAGTAAAACGAACTTGAGTGACTTGTTCGTTCAAGTTTTTATCAAGACGGAATGAAAGGCATGAAAAAAGATGTTTAAAACCCAGTGTTATATCTTTCCCCCACGGACACTCTTGCTTCACGAAAAGAATGTCTTTCAGATTCCCATCCTCTAAATAAAATTGTTGTTCATCCTCAAAGACCGGCGGAGCAAATGCCGTAACAGTTGCAGGCTGTTCATCTGATTGCCATTGGTCGTCCGGTAATCCATTCCATTGACTGCCGTCGTAAGTCAAGAGTGCTCCTTGACAATCTATTCCTCCTTTACTATAAAAAGAAATCGTACTCCCTTCTTTTATTTCTGCTTCAACAAACGAAGTTGATGGAGAATTATTGTTCGACCGAAGATAATCTACCGCACTATTTCCGGTTATACTTACACGAAACGGTGTTACAGAAGTTGCATCATCGGAAGTGCAGGCAAAAAGGCCCAACATAACCAACAATAAATAAAAGCAAGCCAATCTTCTTTTCATACGAATAGCGTTTTTAACTAAAAGAACGAAGACCAGCCGAAACGTTTACTTTCACAACAATAAAAAAAGCCGCCCACCTTCACAGGCAGGCAGCTACATGTACAAATACAAAATACAAATACAACTAAACGAGAATATCTTTTGTCTTCTGAAACTTTATCAAACGATTCCTTGAGCCAACATAGCATGAGCCACTTTCATAAAGCCGGCGATGTTTGCCCCTTTCACATAATTAATATAACCGTCCGGTTCTGTGCCATACTTCACGCATTGTTCGTGAATATTGTGCATAATCTGGTGTAACTTGTCATCTACTTCCTGAGCCGTCCAGCTTATGTGCATGGCGTTCTGGCTCATTTCCAATCCCGAAGTAGCCACACCGCCTGCGTTCACCGCTTTTCCCGGAGCATACATAACCTTATGTTCCACAAAAGCATCGATAGCTTCCGGTGTACAGCCCATATTCGAAATTTCGCCCACACAGAGTACATTATTATTAATAAGCATGGCAGCGTCTTCGCCGTTCAGCTCATTCTGGGTAGCACACGGCAGAGCGATATCTACCTTCACTTCCCACGGACGCTTACCGGGTACGAACGTTGCGCTCGGATAGCGTTCTGCGTACGGAGCCACAATATCGTTGCCCGAAGCACGAAGTTCAAGCATGTAATCTATCTTTTCGCCACTCACGCCATCGGGGTCATAGATGTATCCGTCAGGACCGGAAAGCGTAACTACCTTTGCTCCTAATTGAGTTGCTTTGGTTGCTGCCCCCCATGCCACGTTTCCGAAACCGGAAATAGCAACTGTCTTGCCTTTGATGTCGATACCTTTCTTATCCAGCATGTGTTTTACAAAATACAAGCCGCCGAACCCTGTTGCCTCCGGGCGTATCAGTGAACCGCCGTATTCCAAACCTTTGCCCGTAAACGTACCTGTAAATTCACGGGTCAGCTTTTTATACATACCAAACATATAACCTACTTCCCGACCGCCTACGCCAATGTCGCCTGCCGGTACATCCATGTTAGGGCCTAAATGGCGCCACAACTCCAGCATAAATGCCTGACAGAACCGCATGATTTCGGCATCGCTCTTTCCACGCGGTGAGAAGTCGGAGCCGCCTTTACCTCCGCCCATCGGCAAACTGGTAAGTGCATTTTTGAAAGTCTGTTCAAATCCCAAGAATTTCAAAATGGAAAGATTAACCGAAGCGTGGAAACGAATACCGCCTTTATACGGGCCAATGGCATTGTTAAACTGTACACGGTAACCCAAATTGGTTTGCACTTCACCTTTATCGTCAACCCAAGTTACGCGAAACGTAAAAATGCGGTCAGGTTCAACCAAACGTTCAATGATTTTAGCTTTTTCAAATTCGGGATGCTGGTTATACACATCTTTTATAGAAAGTAATACTTCTCTAACAGCTTGCAAATACTCTGATTCACCCGGATGCTTAGCCTCCAAAGATGACATAATCCGATTAATATCCATACTTCTTATTATTTAAGGTCTGACAAAATGAAATGTTTTATAAGTGCAAAGATAAGTAATTATTGAAAACAGCAAAATTTTCCCTCCGCTTTTTGCTTTAAATAATGATAAAAAGAAAGAAGGCACCAAATACAGCCATTCATCATATTGATTACTAATATTTTCATTTTAGTTGCATTTGTTTGCATAAATCATCAGAAATACCGACATTTGTTTGCAAATCAAATCGGAAAAACATGCTTAGCAAATTAAAACTGAATCAACTCTATTTTAAGGATACACAATTCGTCAACCTGATGACGAAACGGATTTTCAATGTGCTGCTCATAGCCAATCCTTACGATGCTTTCATGCTGGAAGATGACGGCCGCATCGATGAAAAGATTTTCAATGAATACATGAGCCTCAGCCTCCGTTATCCGCCCCGGTTTACACAAGTGTCTACCGCAGAAGAAACGTGGGAGAAGTTGAGCGAAACCATGTTCGACCTTGTTATCTGTATGCCTGCATCGGACAACAGCGATACGTTCGACATCGCCCGCGAAGTGAAAGAAAAGTATCCGCACCTGCCGTTAGTGGTGCTGACTCCTTTTTCGCATGGCATCCGCAAACGCATGGAGCATGAAGACCTGAGTATCTTTGAGTATGTTTTCTGTTGGCTGGGAAATACCGACTTGCTGGTGTCTATCATCAAGTTGATAGAAGACAAGATGAATTTGCAGCATGACATTGAGGAAGTAGGTGTGCAGATGATTATGCTGGTAGAAGACTCCATCCGTTTTTACTCGTCCGTGCTGCCTAACCTTTATAAATTTGTATTGCAACAGAGTCAGGAGTTTGCTACCGAAGCGCTGAACGAACACCAGCGCACGCTGCGTATGCGCGGACGTCCGAAAATTGTACTGACACGCTCGTATGAGGAGGCGATGGGGCTGTATCAGAAATACAGTCATAACATGCTGGGAATTATTTCGGATGCGCGTTTCCCGCACGATGGGGTGACCGACCCGCTGGCGGGTATCAAACTGCTGACGGAGGTGCGTAAGCAAGACCCGTTTATTCCGCTTATCCTTCAGTCGGCGGAAGAAAGCAACCGGGCGTATGCCGACCAATTAGAGGCGCAGTTCATCGACAAGAATTCAAAGAAAATGAATATCGACTTGCGCGAAGCGGTTTCCAATAACTTCGGATTCGGCGATTTCATTTTCCGGGACCCGAATACGATGGAAGAGGTAGCACGCATCCATAACCTGAAAGAGCTTCAGAACACACTGTTCTCTATTCCCGCCGAATCGTTTCTGTACCACATCCGCCATAATCATATCTCGCGGTGGCTGTATTCGCGCGCCATGTTCCCGCTTGCCGAGTTCGTAAAACAAATGAGTTGGGATTCGCTGCAAGACTTGAATGCGCACCGCCAGATTATTTTCGATGCCATCGTAAAGTACCGCAAAATGAAGAATCAGGGAGTGGTTGCCATTTTCCAGCGCGACCGTTTCGACCGTTATTCTAACTTTGCCCGTATCGGCGACGGTTCGCTGGGCGGAAAGGGACGCGGACTGGCGTTTATCGACAACATGGTGAAGCGGCACCCCGATTTCGAGGAGTTTGAAAATGCCACAGTGGTTATCCCTAAAACGGTGGTACTGTGTACCGACATTTTCGATGAGTTCATGGATACCAACCGGCTCTATCAGATAGCTTTGAGCGATGCCGATGACGATACGATTCTGCGAGCCTTTCTTCACGCCAAGCTGCCCGACCGGTTAGTGGAGGATTTCTTCGCTTTCTTCGAAGTAGTGAAATCTCCCATCGCCATCCGCTCGTCCAGCCTGCTCGAAGATTCCCATTACCAGCCCTTTGCGGGAATTTACTCTACGTACATGATTCCGTATCTTGATGATAAATACGAGATGTTGCGTATGCTGAGCGATGCCATCAAGGGGGTATATGCTTCGGTGTATTATAAAGACAGTAAGGCGTATATGCAGGCTACGAGCAACGTCATCGACCAAGAGAAGATGGCGGTTATCTTGCAGGAAGTGGTGGGTACGCAGTACGGCGACCGGTATTATCCTGCCATTTCGGGCGTGGCGCGTTCCGTCAACTACTATCCTATCAACGACGAGTTGGCAGAAGAGGGCACGGTAAGCCTTGCGTTGGGATTAGGAAAATACATTGTCGATGGCGGGTTGACCTTGCGGGTCTGTCCGTATCATCCCAATCAGGTATTGCAGACCAGCGAAATGGAAATCGCCTTGCGCGAAACGCAGACCCGCTTTTATGCGCTCGACCTCAAAAACATGGGCGAAAACTTTTCATTAGACGATGGGTTTAACCTGCTGAAACTCCACGTGAAGGATGCCGAAGCCGACGGTGCACTGAATTACATCGCCTCAACCTACGACCCCTACGACATGGTAATCCGCGACGGAATTTATCCGGGCGGGCGCAAGCTCATCACCTTTGCCAATATCCTCCAGCACGATGTATTCCCGCTGGCGCGCATCTTGCAGTTAGTGCAGAAATACGGACAGGGCGAAATGCGCCGACCCGTAGAAATCGAGTTTGCCGTCAATTTCAATGCCCGTACCAAGAGCGGCGTATTCTACCTGTTACAGATACGCCCGATGGTAGACATGAAAGCCGACTTGCAGGAAGATTTAAATGCCATCCCCGACGACCGCCTGCTTTTGAAGAGCGAAAACTCGTTAGGTCACGGCATCATGGAAGATATTCAAGACGTAATCTACGTAAAGACCGATGGTTACTCGGCATCGAACAACCAGTTGATTGCTTACGACATTGAGAAACTGAACCGCCGTTTCTTGGATGAAGACAAGCATTACGTTCTTGTCGGTCCCGGACGCTGGGGAAGCAGCGACACGTGGCTCGGCATTCCCGTTAAATGGCCGAACATCTCCGCTGCCCGCGTCATCGTAGAAGCCGGATTGACGAATTACCGTGTAGACCCCAGTCAGGGTACGCATTTCTTTCAGAACCTCACTTCGTTCGGGGTAGGTTACTTTACCATCAATGCGTATATGAACGACGGCATCTATAATCAAGCCCTGCTCGACAGTATGCCTGCCGTAGAAGAAACCAGGTTCCTGCGCTGGGTACGCTTCGAGCGTCCGCTCACGGTTAAGATGGATGGTAAAAAGAAAATTGGAGTAGTGATGTTCAACGAATAATCCATACCGCTAAGCTGCCACACCGCGTGAGCAGTAAAGCCTAACGGATTACAACAACCGATGTAGGGGCGTATCGCATACGCCCCAAAGCACTCGCACGGATAAGTCGATGCGTTCAAGGGCGTATGCCATACGCCCCTACATCAGCTGCCGGCAGGTATTCCGCTCCGCCGTTGGCGCTACATCACACCGGGAATTTATGAATCAGCAGCACCCTATTTCCGTTATCCAACGCATTTTTTACCGTATCGGGCAATGATTCGTAATCTACTCGCCTGTTACGCGCAGAAAAACATTCGCTTTCGCCTCAAGAGTTTTTTCCCCGTGCGATAGCCGACAGAATAAATAAATTCCGTAATCCTTGCCGAACTCTTCGATGAGAATATTCTTAATCTTTATAGCCAGTTCCGAAACAGCCGTTTCGGAACTACAAAAATAACACATTTTCTCGATAAGACATGCCTATTGATACCGATATACAAATAAAATGATTTAAAACCTTTATTTAATAATGTAGGAGTCGGTTACAGGCATTCATTTCACCCCCAAAACAGCCCTCTAAAATTCTATGGGAAGCGTTACCTTACGCTACCGCATGGGAGGAGGAGTCTTACCCATAGAACGCACCTGCGCTATGGGAAGCGTTTGAAGACGGATTTTCAACCCTTATTCCGGTACTCTAACGGGCTCATTCCCACGTAGCGTTTGAAGTATTTCCCGAAGAAAGACATGTTTGCAAAGTTCAGCGAATCGGAGATGTCTTGTATCGAGAGGTGGGTGGACTTTAACTGCGACTTGGCGTCCATAATGACCATTGACGATATGATGTCGACGCACGTCGTACCCATTACTTGCTTTACCGTGGTACAGAGGTGGGCATGAGTGATGCCTAACTTCTCGGCATACCATGACACGTTCCGGGTCTGACTGTAATGCAACATGACCAGTTGCGTAAAATTACGGCAGATTTGCTCGCTTTTCGTAAGCGACACTTTCCCGTAATTCTTACTTTTATAAAGTATAGAAATTCCCTTATGTATGTCTGCATAGAGATTTGAAGTTATCTCATTACGTATCTTCTCCGACATTCCTTCGTACATGCGGATTAAGAACTGCAAATACTCTTCCAGCATCTTTGCTCCCTCCGGCTTCAGCGTAATGATAGGACGTCCAAGCGTAGAGTAAATCGCTTCCAGCATAGAATGTGCTTGGCTTGCCTGCTCAAGATACTGCGAAGAAAATCCCAAGAAATAAATTTTCAAATCGCCGTTGATACTATGAATCTGAAAAATACTTCCGGGCATAAGTGTAATCACATCGTTCCCCCTCACCGAAATATGGTTCAGGTTTACCGACGCTTCTACTTCTCCTTCCATACAGAGTACAAATATCTCACATTTCAGCCGCACGGGGTAGTTCGTATATAAACTGAGCAGCTCTTTATTGATGTCTGTCCCGATGACCCAGTCTTCGGGCAAATCGATTTTAGGCAAGTCTTTTTCCATGACAATCGTATTTATATTTCCTCATACACAAAAGTAATGAATTTGAAATTTAGACTATAAAAGAAAGAATGAAAAATGTATAAAATCGCGAAAATAGGGTATTTATGACAAACAAAAATATGTACACGTAAAAAACAGAACAAAAATAATAAAAATTGACCTTGTGAGTTTTTTAGCTTTGCCATTACTTTGCACCGAAATTTTAATAACGGTAATTATATGGATATGAAGTTTTTTTCTTTTTGTTGCCTGATGGGAGCGGGAGCTTTAATGGCATCTTGCTCTTCTGAAAACGACGCACAGCCGTCGGGAGAGGGCACTATTTCGTTGAATGTTACGGCTGAAACGGGGTTTCAGTCGCGTGCGCTTGACGAGTCCGACTATCAGAACCTGAACAACTATACGGTTCAGCTGATAAAGGAGTCGGCAGTTCTGAACACTTGGAATTATGCGGATTTGCCTTCTTCCATCAAGGTGGATGCCGGAGATTATCAGGTGAAAGCCTTTTACGGAGAAGATCAAGCCGTATCGAGAGAAAGTATGTATGTAGAGGGCGTAACCGACGTTACCGTTACTCCTTCGACCGGTGAAGAGGCTGCTACTCAAACCGTTTCGGTTACTTGCAAGCCGGTTTGCGCAAAGGTTAGCGTGAAGTTTGCCGACAGCATGAGCGAGTATTTCAGCGATTACTATGTTACGTTTAAAACAACTGCGTTAGGCGACGAGACTTTTGTATGGAGTAAAACCGATACCGACCCGGCATACCTGAAGGTGGAAGAAAACGAATCGGTGAGCGTAACCATTTCTACAACCAAAATCTCTGACAGCTCACAGTCTACCACCAACAAGACTTACACAATGAGTCCGCAAACGGGATTGACCATCAACGTGTCTCCGAAAGCTCCGGATGCTGAAGGCAATATTTCTATTTCGGTAGAAATCGATACTTCAACTGTCGACCACGAGCAAGACATCGAAGTTCCTAACGATTGGATTTGATTGATTAAAAACTAAACTTACGATATTATGATGAAAAAATTAAATATATTTACGCTGGGCATGGCGCTGGTAGCCGGATTGTCCTCGTGTGAAATGGCAGACGAAATGAGAGGCAACGGATCTTCCACCGAAACAGGAAGTCTGGAATTATCGGTGGCTGTGGCTCAAACAGAAAGCCGTGCTGATACGGGAAGCAGCATTTCTACAGATAACTTCGACGTGGTAATCACGAATACGGAAAATGCAGAAAATACGTACACTTATACTTACTCGGAACTGCCTAAGCCTTTAACTCTGCCGACAGGTACGTATACGGTTTCGGCAAGTACGGAAGGCGATATCCAAACACAAATGAGTGCCCCGTATTATGAAGGCACCGAAACGCTGACCATAACCAACGGAGTAACGTCACAGGTAGAGGTGGTTTGTAAAATGGCAAACACCAAAATCGACATGGGTTACAGCGATGATTTTAAAAGCATGTTCCAATCATGGACTATTAACATTGACGACGGCGACAGCCATGTCATTACTTTCTCTAACGAGAACGTAAACGACACCATTGTTTACTGGCACTTGGGCGACAATGTTACGACCATGACGATGAATATCGAAGCCACTACGACCGATGGTACGAAAATCACCGACCAGAAACAATTCACCAAAGCGGATGCTGACCAGTCGTATGGCGACGACAGCGACAACTTTACGGGAGGCGATGTACTGAATATCAACATCGACATCGATGAAAACGAACCTTCGGAAGATAACCGTCCGCAGATTGGTTTCATTATCAATGTTGACATTACTTTCAGTGATACCAACGAAACAGTGGAAATCCCGGTAGAGGATGTACCGACTGAACCGGAAGAACCGGGGGATGAAAATGCACCGACCATGCAAATGCCAAGCGATGGAAATATTGTTTATACGCTGAATGGCAGCGATCAGCCTGCAAGTGCAGATGTTATTATCAGCGCCCCCAACGGACTGAAGTCTATGATCGTAAAGATTGTTGCCGGAAATGAAGATTTTGGAACAACCATCAGCGATTTAAGCAGATTGGGATTGGATTTTGTAAACGGAGTTGAGATGGTAGGTAACGAGATAATAGGAGAGGTACTCGGAGCATTTTTAGGTGATTCATCTGTAAGCGCTCCCAGTGTAGACGATACTTCTTATACATTCCCGGTAGGAGCTTTCTTCAATTTAATGAATGGATTTGGAGCCACAGCCCCGAACGCACACACATTCCAAATCACATTGGAAGATCAAAAAGGCAATAAAGTAGAAGATGAACTGCGGGTTACTATCAATCCGGCAGCAGAATAACCGTCAAAAAGATTAGTGAATATGAAAAAAATAGTATCAATTATATGCTCGATGTTTGCGTTCGTCTTATTGATGGCATCTTGTCAAAATGAAGATGAATTGTCAAACAGCAACGTGGGTTACTTGCGCCTGAACTTAGGCGTCAACACCTCTGTCACCACCCGTGCCGATGAAGCACCTTACAACCCCGAACAGATAGGTATTCAGATTGTTTCGGCAGATGGAGAAGTGGTTAAAGAAACATCGAATTGGACCGAATGGGAAGGTCAGCAAATCGCACTGGCTACGGGTACTTACACACTGAAAGCCTCATCTGCCGGATTCGACGGTGCAACTTCCGGATTCGACAAACCGTATTATGCCGGAAGTGCGGAAATTACGATTGAAAAAGATAAGGAAGTAAACCAAACCATCACTTGTACGCTTGCCAACGTCAAGGTTACGGTAAACTTCGACCAATCGTTTATCGATGCGTTCACGGCAGCCAACGTGGAAATCGACGACAATGCCGACAATACCGGTATCGACCCGCTGACTTTCATCATGGGACAAGAAAACCCATCGGGTTATTTCCCTGTAACCGACCTGAAAGCAACGGTATCTGTAACCAATAAAGACAACGAGAACTTTACGCAAAACGATATAATTAAAGGTGTACAAGCACGCGACCACTACATCTTGAATTACAAGGTGAGCGAAGGCAGCGGTGAGGGAAACATTTCAATCAGCGTAGACCCAAGCACCAAAGAATATACGTATACGTTCTATATCAAAACCACGCCTGACTCAGCTCCGCTTTCAGCTCCTACGGCAAATGCGTGGGCGAAACTGGTTTACCTGACCGGACAAGCATCAAGCAGTGAGCTGACTCCGGAAAACATCACATTCCAATACCGTGAAAAAGACGCTGCGGAATGGACTACGGTAGCTGCAACGCAAGACGGTGAAGACTACAAGGCAACCATTACTTCGCTGCAACCGAACACAACGTATGAAAGCCGCATGGCATATAATGATGAGCAATACAGTGAAATAACAGAGTTTACCACAGAAGATGCTACAGAACTATATAACGGTAATTTCGATAATTGGTATCAAGCCAGTGGTGTTTGGTATGCAGTTGCCGAAGCCAACTACAACAACGGGAATGCTTTCTGGGATTCAGGAAACAAAGGAGCTTCCTTGATGTCGAAGAACCCCACTTCGCCTGAAGAAGGAGTTGTTCATACAAATGGAGGAAAATCGGCTAAATTGCAATCGCAGTTTGTTGGAGTTGGAGGATTTTTAGGCCAATTTGCAGCCGGTAATCTTTACACAGGACACTTTGTAAAGACAATCAGCATGAGTGGAGCAGAAATCCAATTTGGTTCTGAGTTCACAGCGCGTCCGACAGCTTTGCACGGATGGTTCCAATATACATCGGGAACAGTAGACTACTACGGGGATTCAACTCCTTCGGATGCACTTGTACAAGATGGTGGAACAGATATGTGTGCCATCTATATAGCCCTTAGCGATGCAGATGAACCTTATACCGTAAATACAAGTGAAGGTAACTTTGTTGATTACGCCAACGACCCGAATATCATTGCATACGGAGAACTTCCGATAACAGACTGTGTTACCACAAGCGATTGGAAAGAATTTACAATCAACTTAACGTACCGCGATCTGACCCGTAAACCTAAATACATCATCGTAGTAGCTTCGGCAAGTAAATACGGAGATTATTTTACGGGAAGTACAGGCAGTTTGATGTATCTTGACGACTTCTCTTTGGTATACGATGGCGAACCGGCACATTAAACCAAAAAGAGACACCATTTGTTTACAAGAATATAAATCTTATAACCCTAACCGGAAGAGGGAATCTGAAACAGGATTTCCCCTTTCGGTTATCCTTATGAAGAATGAAAACTAAACTTTTAACATTTATTCTGCTATCGGCAAGCGTAATAACCGCTTCAGCCATCAATCCTCACCGCGTAAAACGTATCGATCGCGGCATTCATGAATCCGTATTTGTCCCGAAAGGGCAATGGATGGCGGGAGGTACGATTTCTTACTCGGAACATAACGAAGATAACCTGAACTTTACAGTCTTGAAAAACATTGAAGGTAAAGGGTATGATTTCAAGGTAAGTCCTTTTGTAGGATATTTCTTCCGAGATAACATGGCTGCCGGTCTCCGCTTCGGGTATAATCGGACGTACTTAGACTTAGGCAACCTCGACTTAAATCTGGGTGAAGATTTCAACATCAGCTTAGACGATGTGTATTACTTGGAACATAAGTATGAGGTAGCAGGCTTTTTACGTACTTATCTTCCGGTAGGGCGCAGCAAGATATTCGGTCTGTTTAACGAGTGCCGTATCACTTACGGATATGCACGCGGAAAAAACTCCACCGGTTCGGGAGCGCAATACGACGGTACGTTTGAAACGACCCATAACTTGGAAATCGGTTTCGCACCGGGTGTTACTGCTTTCATCACCGACTGGTCGGCAGTGGAAGTTTCGATGGGTATCATGGGATTTGATTTCAAATGGAGAGATCAAAAAACAAATCAGGTGGAAACAGGAAAGCAACGGACTACTTCCGGAAACTTTAAAATCAATTTGTTTTCCATCAACATTGGTATGACTTTCTATTTATAACCCCTCATGGATTAAAGTATGACGAAAAAGATTGTTTATATAGTAGCCGGACTATTGGCGTTGAACGCTTGTAAAATAGAGAATGACATTCCTTATCCGATAGTGGAAGGCAATATCGAATCGTTTGCCGTAGAAGGACAGTGTGCCGCCCCCGACGGTTCGGGCAACCAAGCTGTTATCAGTACCTCTAATCGGACAGTAACGCTATACGTAGACGATACGGTAGACTTAACCAAGTTACGCATCACCCAGTTTACAGTTTCTTCGGAAGCTACCATACAGGTAGACTCAAGTGTTTGTGTAGACTATTCCAAATTTCCCACTGCCGGGTTTGAAACGCTCGACAATACAGCAGATACACGGGTAAACTTTACGAATCCGGTGAAATTTACCTTGCAAACTTATCAAGATTACCAGTGGACGGTAAACGTTACTCAAATCATCGAACGAAACATCGACGTAACCGGACAAATCAGTTCGGTAATAGACACGGAAAACCGTATTGCCATTATTTATGTATCGACAGATACTGACTTGTCGAACATCCAAGTAAATACCATGAACTTGGGCGGAGCTTCGGGCACAGTTACTCCCGACCCTACCACGGTGCATGACTTCAGTTCGGCTCAGCAATTCTTAGTATCGCAAGGATGGGAAGATACAGCAAAAGAATGGACTGTTTACGTGTATCACAGCGAAGGAAGCACTTCGACGGCAAGCATTTTTCCCCGAACTACCAGTGCTACGATAAGCGGAAACATACAGAGCGGTCAAACTCCGGTAATTTCTTACAAAGAAACCAGTGCGTCTAACTGGACTGAGCTTTCATCTTCGGCTGTTACGGTAAGCGGAACCAGCTATTCGGCGGATATCACAGGACTGACCGGCGGAACCAGCTACCAATACCAAGTAGCAATAAACGGATCAACCGTAACTTCCGAATCGTTTACCACAGCTCCCGCCACCCCGCTGACGAATGGGGGATTCGAAGACTGGTGGAGCGAAACGACAAGCAGTGGAAGAACGTTATGGCATCCGGGAGTACAAGGTGAAAATACGTATTGGACTACCGGAAACGAAGGGGCAACAATCATAGCAAACAGCAACTCCGTCCCCGAAACAGAAATTGTATACAGCGGTACAAGGGCTGCCTGCTTACAAACGAAATGGCTGACAATGAAATTGGCAGCAGGAAACCTTTTTACCGGAGATTTCCAAACAGACGGAACGCATGGTATCTTAACCTTAGGGCGTGAATTTTCTGCTTTCCCTTCTACTTTACGGATGCACTTGAAATACACTACTTCTACCATTAGCCGGACTCCTACAGAACGGGATGATTGGGATTACATGAAAGGACAGAACGATACATGCCACGTTTACATCGCGTTAACCACAGAAAAAATAGAACTTCGCACCCGAAGATATGACATATTCAACAAACGAGCTTCTTCTGTCATTGCTTATGGGGAATACCAATCGGGAGTAGATGTATCAGGCAGTGAACGTAACGGATATGCACAAATTGACGTTCCTTTGGAGTATTACCGCACAAACGTAACACCGCAGTATTTAATTATAGTATGCAGTTCCAGCAAATACGGAAACTTGTTTGTAGGAGGTGAAAGCAGCACAATGTATTTAGACGAAATGGAATTAATATATGAATAAAATTCAAGTTTATCTCTCTTTATTGGTATCTGCACTGACATTTGCAGCTTGCAGTCAGACAGACGACCTCAACTCTTTATCGGGCAAAACGGGATTTTTAGTATCGCTCACCGACCCGGTTACCGTAACCGTATCGCGTGCCACTCCGCAAGAATTGGGAGCGGCAGCAGAAAACTTTCAGATAAAAATTACACGCAGCGCCACGGGAGAAGTGGTGTACGACGGTGGATATACTTCTGACGTGATTCATGCCGAAGCCGGATTTTACGAACTTGCGGCAGTGTGTGGCGAAAACCCCGCATTGGCGTTAGATGCACCTTACTACGAAGGGAAGGTGAGTGCCAAAGAAATAAAGACCAACCAAGTAACTGCCGTCAGCATCCCCTGTAAGGTGGCAAACTCGTTGCTCTCGGTAAAATATAACGAAGAGAAAAAGAAATTCAGCGACGTTTACAGCAACTGGTATGTGGAGGTGAAAGTAGAAAGCGACACGGTACACATTCAAGATACAACGAAGAGTGCTTATTTCCGCGCCGGGTCATCGTTTGAGGTGTATTTCCACGCTGTCAAATCGGGAGAGACAGAAGAAAAATCCATTCAGATTGAAGGTATCTCTACCTCGCTTCAGGCTGCCGAGCACCTGATTCTGACTTTGTCGCCCGAACCGGACCGTTATGAGATTCCGCTAACGGTAACGAAGGCAGAAATCAAACAGGTAACCGTATCGGAAACCCTGCCTGAAACGTGGCTGCCGAAACCGAAACTGGAAGCGGAAGGATTTACCGACAACCAGCTCTCGTTCGCCGAAACAGAGACTCCCACTGCCGTTATCAAACTGAATACAGCTTCTGCCTTGCAGGACATGAAGCTGAAATTCCATTTCGAAGATGAACAATTCACATCGCTGAACGGAGATAAAACCTATGTATTGTCCGACGAAGCGGATAAGAAAGCGGTAGAAGACGCGCTGGGCATCACGCTCCCCGCCGTAGGAAGCGAATCGGCAAGTCTTGACCTGTCTCCGTTAGTTGCTCGTATGCAGACCAATGCGGGCACCACCACTGCCAACACCATCGAAGTAGATGTACAGGCTAACGGACGCTGGAGCAGCGAGGATGAATTGGCCAATCGGGTTTATACGTTGAATTGTAGCAGACCGGAATTTCACATTAATGTATATCCGGGTAACATTTGGACGAAAGAATTTACCGTCAATGCCCTGATGGAAGACCAAGTTGAAGCAGGTAACTTTGAGACCCTTAGTCAAAATATGAAATACCAGTTCAGCAGCGATGGAAGCACTGATTGGACTGATTTAGGAGAGGATTTACGCAAAGCTGACTTACAACCGGGAACAACTTATTATGTGCGTGGAGCATATCGTAATGAGATTTATACAGATGTGGTGGAAGTCAAAACATACGAAACTTTAAGTATTCCTAATTCAACATTGGATGAAGGATATACAACGAGTTATCCCAAAGACGATAATCCTTTATATACTTTTAATGGAGAATGGATTGATACACGTAACTCGTTAACTTGCCATTCTAATGGCGTTAATGCGTTTTACGTATCTAAATCAAGTACATTGCCCATCACCGAAAATGGCAGCACGGTTGCTCACATGATGACAATAGGCTGGGGAGCAGGTAATACATGTAATTTTGGATATAAAGGAGGAAGCGTCATTAATAATATATCGGCAGGTATTGTTTGTGTAGGCAATTACGAAGCTGACACAGATGTTATAAAAGCAAAAGAAGCAGCCATTCGCCCTACTTCTTTAACTTTCACTTATAAAGCCTCTCCTTATAACGGTGATGAATATTTAATATCAGCAGAGCTGTTAAACATTACCGATGATGTAGAAACCGTTATAGGAAAAGGAGAGTTACAGTCAGGAGAAGCAGTAAGTAACTACGAAACTAAATCAATAGAAATTACATACGATGAATCAATGAAGGAACTATCTATTTCTCATATAAGAATTGTCTTTAAAGCCGGAACTAAAGAGGACAGAGACCATTTGGAAGATGATTTTAGAGATGCAAGTCTTTGGGAAGGTTATACTAATGCCTATCTTATGGGTAGCCAATTCTGGCTTGATTCATTTCACTTAAATTACGATAAATAAAAAACAGAACCTATGAAACATCCCCTACTATACTGCATATTCGGAACCTTCTTGTTGGCAAGCTGCCAGCAAGAAGAAACTCCTGAAACAAACGGATACGGCTATCTGTCTATCAGCGACATTGCCGTACAGACTGTGAATGAAAGCATCGTTGCTACCCGCAGCGGAGAAGAACCGCTGACGGTGGAAATCTGGCAGGACGGCAGTTTACTGCAATCGCTTGACGACACAGCCGATAAGGTGAGACTGGAAAGCGGAAGCTACACGCTGAAGGCGTACAGCAGCAGTTACGAAACAAACTCATCGTGGACGAACACCGAAAAGGGCGAACCGGTGTACTACACCGAACAGGCATTTACCGTAGAAGCCGAACAGACCACTTCGGTGGAAGTCAGCGTACCGATGATAAATTTCGGGGTAACATTCAGCCTGCCGGAAGAGTATAGCGGCTACTTCTCTTCATGCACCTTTACAGCCACCGTAGGCGAACGTTCCGTCAGTCTGCAAGAGGGTGAAACGGCCTATTTCTCTTACACCGAAGGTGCTGCCTTCAGCTATACGCTGAATGCCACCAACTCCGACAACGAGCCGTTTAACCAATCGGGCAGTTACGGTGGAACAGAAGCAGGCGAAACCATTTCGTCCGGCACGGTATACACAGTAACCTATAACGTAGAGACACGTCAGTTTGATATATAAAACGTAGGGGCGTATCCGCAAATACGCCCCTATAATCTCTTTACCTCTTCCGACGAAGGAACAGGCTTTATCCTATTTTACTGATTTTCTTCAGCTTTTCTTCCTCTAAAAGTTTTATCTTCCGACCGTCGATAATTATAAGTTTCTCAGCAGCAAAGTTCGACAATGTACGGATGGCATTCGAGGTTGTCATGTTCGACAAATGCGCCAAATCTTCACGCGAAAGATAAATACTCAGCGTACATTGGTCTTCTTCCACCCCGTATGTATCTTTTAAAAACAGCAACGATTCGGCAAGACGCCCGCGAATATGTTTTTGGGTAAGGCTTACGGTACGCTCATCGGCTATGCCCAAGTCTTTAGACAGCTGACGAATGAAGAACATGGAAAGTTCGGGATTTTCTCTCAGCAGCGTAATGATAACAGGCATAGGTATGAGGCAAATGGTGCATGGCTCAAACGCAGCAGCAGCGGTAACGTAGTTTTCTTCGGCAAAGTAAGCCCGATAAGCAAAATACTCCTGACTCTTGATTACACGGATAATCTGGCTACGCCCTCCTACCCCGTCTTTATAGATTTTCACCTTTCCGTTCAGCAAGCACATCAAATACATGGGGGTTTCTCCCTCGCAGTAAATTGTTTCATTCTTCTTATACTTCTGAACCACAAAATTTTGGGCAAGATAATCACGTTGCTCCTGTGTCAAAGGTTGCCATAAATCGGGAATACATTTGGCAACTTCAGCTTCAGTCAGTTCCTTTTTTACCATAAGCGTTCGAGAAAACATGTTATTCAGCACAAAGGTAAAAATAATATATTTAATTTGTCCTTTTTTATTAATAAAAATATCCACTCCAAAGTCATTTGTTATATATTTGCCCCGAATTATGTACACTTATCGTTTATATGTGGCCTGCTGGATGATAATGCTCGTGTTAGGCTTACATCCGATTACTGGAGAAGCACGCAACCAAGTTGCATCTCTTCCTGAAAAATCGTTTGTTCCAGACTCTGTATTGGAGCACATTTTCAATTCGGCTACATTCTATTCGCAAGAAGTAAAAAGCTATAAGGGTGACTTGTACCTGAAGGGACAGTTACAGATACACAAACAGAATCGCATTATCCGCTATATCCCGTCGATGTTCCGGCTCGAAAAAGGGGTAAACAATTATTTACACGAATCTATCAGTGAGTTCCATTATACGGCTCCTTCTATCTACGACCGGAAAATCAGGGCTGTTTCGAGTACGTTTCCCAGTAACCGGGGACAAATATTCGACATATTCGACTACATGAAATTCAATCTTTATGCGCCTTCGGTGATGGAAAACAAAATATTATCTCCCCTTAACCGCAGCGCTAAAGTGCATTATTACTATTTGCTTGACTCGATCAGCCCTCAATTAGGAAGCAACCTGTATAAAATCCGGTTTATACCCCGCTATCACAGCACGCAACTCTTAGAAGGGTTTATTTGGATTTCATCGGAAGACTGGGCCATACGTTACGTAAACGTCAGCGGGAAGTATGACCTGATACATTTTCATCTTTCCATGAAAATGGGGGATACGGAAGAGAGCAAATACCTCCCTATCTTACTAAACTTGACACTGAACTTTAAGTTTCTGCGTAACCATCTGACTATGAAATATACAGGATGGATGAAGTATAACGAAATCGTACTGAGGAAACCGGGTGAAGATTTGGCAGTATTCAGAAAGCAGAAAAAAGAACATTACAATTTGTCGCAATCGTATACGCTAACCTGCGATACAAGCAGCCTGATTTCAGACCGGGATTCGTTTAACCGCATCCGTCCCATCCCGCTAAGTGCAAGTGAAGACTCTTTGTACTGGATGGCTGACGAACGGCAACGGCAAAAAGCGGCAGATACGCTTGACGCAAAACCTTCAAAACGGAAAAAGAACCTTGTTTATTTAGGACAATTAGGTGATGCCTTGATAAGCAGTTACGACATCGACATCTCCAAATTCGGAACAGTGAATTGTTCGCCTCTGATAAACCCGCTGCTGGTCAGTTACAGCCACCGCAACGGTATTTCATACAGACAGGTGTTTAAATATAACAAACTGTTTCATGACGGCAGGCTGTTACGCATCGCTCCCCAAATAGGTTATAACTTTACGAAAAAAGAGTTTTATGCAAAAGCAGACGTAGAGTATGTTTATAATCCTCGACGCCACGGCTCTATCGAAGTACATGCCGGAAACGGTAACCGTATTTACAGCAGTGTGGTGCTCGATCAGTTGGCTGCGCTCCCCGACAGTGCTTTTTCATTCGAAGGGCTGGAGTTAGACTACTTTAAAGATATTTATTTAGACGTCTCACACAATATCGAAATAATAAACGGACTGAACGTATGGGCGGGTATAGCCATGCACTGGCGTTATACCAAAAGCACTCCGGAGGTAGAAGCCCGCGTACGCTCGCGCTACAACAGTTTTGCTCCGCGTATCCGTATACAATGGACGCCGGGCATGTATTATTACATGAACGGAAACCGTAAAATAAACGTAGGTTCTTACTATCCCACCCTGACGTTGGATTACGAACGGGGAATACGTATTTTAAACAATTCGGGGGAATATGAGCGCATAGAGTTCTCGATAGAACAGATGATCCGGTTACGGAATGTGCGCACCCTTTCTTACCGCCTCGGTGCGGGATTTTTCACAAATCAAAACCGTTCGGATATGTATTTCGTTGATTACGTTAACTTTGCCAACCGGAACTTGCCGCAGGGATGGAATGATGACATAGGCGGAACTTTTCAGACGCTGGATTCGCGGTGGTATAACGCTTCAAACCACTACGTAAACGGAAATTTAACTTACGAAGCTCCTTTCATATTACTTTATCCGGTCTCGAAGTTGCTTTCTTTCATCCAAAAAGAGCGTCTCTATGCGGGTATCCTGTTCGTACCTCACTTGAATCCTTATATCGAATTGGGATATGGATTTGGCACACATATCTTTGATGCGGGTGTCTTTATAGGAAATGAAAAAGGTAAATTCACATCAGTAGGATGTAAATTTACCTTCGAACTATTCAATAAATAAGACTACTTAAACTTTCTTACCTGCGAAAGCAAAAGGAGAAATTCTCCGCCTGTATATCCCTCAAAACACTACGGGTAGCATTACTCATCCTATGCGGTAGCGTTTGCTGTTTCTACCCATAGAACTGACCAACTCTACCGTTAGAATTTTGAAGACCCCGGCTTAAAATAAACTCTTTATCTATTTTATCAATTTATCCGATAAAATGACTCAGACTAATTCATCTGATGTATAACCAAGCGGAAGTTCGCGGCAGTTATACCCCGATGCCATAATTTCTCCGTAAGCTCCGGCAGAGCGAAGTGCAATCAAATCTCCTCGCTTAACCCGGTTAAGGTCAATGGCTTTACCAAATACGTCTGACGATTCACAAATCGGCCCTACTACATCGTAAGTTTCCACCGCTTCATCCGAGCTTATGTTTTCTATCTTATGATATGCCTGATACAAAGCCGGACGAATCAAATCTGTCATACCTCCGTCTACGATGGCAAACTGTTTGTTAGTCCCCTGCTTTACGTAAATAACCCGTGTTATAAGGCTTCCACACTGCCCCACAACGGAACGTCCCAACTCGAAATGCAACGTTTGCTGAGGACGCAAGCGCAAATGCTTGTGGTATGTAAGGAAATATTCGGCAAAGTTCGGAATCGGCTGGCGGTTAGGATGTGAGTAATCAATACCTAAACCTCCACCTACGTTAATATGCTCTACTATAATCTGGCGCGCGAAAAGTTTTTCCTGCAACTCATTCACACGGTTACACAGTGCAATGAAGTCTCCCATGTCTAATATCTGCGACCCGATATGGAAATGTAACCCGACGAACTTTACGTTATTCATCTCTAAAGCTCTATCTATTACTCTATCCATGTCTGCCATGCTGATACCAAACTTGTTCTCTGCCAACCCCGTTGTGATATTAGCATGTGTATGTGCTCCTACATCGGGATTGATACGGAAAGCTACTCGTGCAATTTTCCCTTTAGCGGCAGCCAGTTCGTTAATCACTTCCAGTTCAGGAAGCGACTCTACATTAAAGCAGAAAATATCATAATCCAAACCTAAATTGATTTCCCAATCGGTTTTCCCCACACCGGCGTATACGATTTTGCTGGCAGGAAATCCGGCCTTGATTGCCGCTTTAATCTCTCCCCCGCTTACGCAGTCGGCTCCCAAGCCGCTTTCACGAATAATTCCAAGCACTTTGGGATTGGCATTCGCCTTAACTGCATAATGCACGCAAAACTTATTATACTTAGCAGTTTCTGCCTTGATAGCCGCTAAGGTATCGCGCAGCAAACCTGCATCGTAATAATAAAAAGGAGTTTTTAATCCTTGAAATTTATCAATCGGAAATATCCCTTTCATAATTTAATTCTTCCCGTTAAACAAAGCATCACTCAAAGATTGCAAAGCACGCTTCTTATCTGACTCACGAATTAAGAAGGAAATATTATAGTTGCTTCCGCCGAACGAAATCATCCGTACCGGGATATCGCGCATCGCATCCAATGCTTTAGCTTCGAAACCAACGTTTTCCCATTCCAAATCGCCTACCACACAAATGATACACATGTCATGGTCGACAGTCACCGTACCGTATTTCTTCAAATCGTCTACGATTTCATTCAGATGCTTGGTATTGTCTATCGACATCGATACCCCAACTTCTGAAGTACATACCATATCAATAGGAGTCTGGTAACTTTCGAAGATTTCAAATACTTTGCGCAAGAACCCATGAGCCAACAGCATCCGACTCGACTTAATCTTAATAGCTGTTATGTTGTCTTTGGCTGCTACTGCCTTGATTTTACCTTTCTCCGTATCGTTGGAAATCAATGTTCCCGGAGCCGAGGGCTCCATTGTATTCAGCAAGCGCACGGGGATATTGGCATACTTGGCCGGCTGGATGCAGGTTGGATGAAGAATTTTCGCACCGAAATAAGCCAGTTCTGCAGCTTCTTCGAAATGCAACTGACGTACGGGCGAAGTCTTATCCACAACGCGCGGGTCGTTATCGTGCATACCGTCAATATCTGTCCAGATTTGAATTTCTGAAGCATTGATGGCAGCACCAATCAATGACGCGGTATAATCACTTCCGCCACGCAAAAGGTTGTCTATCTCGCCATAAGCATTGCGGCAGATAAATCCTTGCGTAATGTAAATTTCATAATCCGGATTAGCTTCCAACTGAAGGTTTAACTTCTCGCGAATATAAGTCAAGTCCGGCTCACTGTTCTTATCCGTACGCATAAAATCCAACGCAGGAATAAGCGCAGTTTTTACACCCTGTTCGCAAAGATAATTTGTCATCATATTCGTAGAAATGATTTCCCCCTGAGCCAAAATTACCTTTTCTTCAAACAGCGTAAAAATATCTTTGGTATACGAACGAATATAATCAAACACAGATTTTACAAATTCCAACGTCTTCTGCTTATATTCTTCCGTAGAATAAAGTTCATCAATATGCTGTTTATACTTAGCTTCCAACCTATTGATAATCTCATTTGCACCATCAGAATTCTTCTTGTACAAGTAATCCGAAATTTCAACCAGCGTATTGGTTGTACCCGACATAGCAGAAAGAACTACTATTTTCTGTTCACCGTCAGTAATCAATTTGGCTACATCTTTCATTCTCTGTGCAGATCCGACAGACGTTCCTCCAAACTTTAAAACCTTCATTTTTCGTTCCGAATTTTAATTTGTTCGTTAATTAGTTATTTTTCGAGTACAAATGTAATAATAAAATGCTGATTTTTGGCTCTTTCACAAAAAAAACGATTAAATCCTATGATTTTATTTGCAACAGCCATAAAGAAGTAAACAAAAAGGAGTTTATCCGGACGGGAAGAAATAAAAAAAGGCAGAGTCCGCATCGGGGTTTCTACACCCACCGGAACTCTGCCCTGTCAAAACGGCGGCGACCTACTCTCCCGCTTGCGCAGTACCATCGGCGTGGCGGAGCTTAACTGCCCTGTTCGGAATGGGAAGGGGTGGAACCTCCGCGCCAAAGCCACCTCAATTTCATTGCGGCCGTGAAAGACAAACATACAAACACGACAAGATTTGGAAAAAACGCCGGATACGGAAATTACGGGCAATTAGTAACGCTCGGCTGTGGTGTCTCCACCTATACACCTGCGTCCTATCAACGTCATAGTCTCTGACGACCCTCATTGAAATCTTATCTTGCGGCCGGCTTCGCGCTTAGATGCTTTCAGCGCTTATCCGATCCCGACGCGGATACCCGGCGGTGCACCTGGCGGCACAACCGGTAAACCGGAGGTCGGTCAAGCACGGTCCTCTCGTACTAGTGCCCGAGCCGCGCAAATTTCATGCGCCCACGATAGATAGAGACCGAACTGTCTCACGACGTTCTGAACCCAGCTCGCG
>ENA-OXEE01000333-OXEE01000333.1-human-gut-metagenome-genome-assembly--contig:-NODE-333-length-25828-cov-23.3295_pt1 | contig 25828 bp, 24 predicted proteins | sample MGYA00249824_ERZ652242 | MGnify/ENA primary metagenome ERZ652242 (study PRJEB26925, sample SAMN05826943) | human gut metagenome | biome: ENVO:2100002; feature: ENVO:00000062; material: ENVO:00002003... | reverse complement strand
GAGACAGGTATATTTTAGTTTGTTTAACAACATTCCTATAGAAGTTAATTTGACCATTTCCTCAGCCAAATTAAATTTATAATTTAGACACAGTTTCATATAATTGTCAAGTCATGAGAATGTCCGTTTTTATTATCTATAGGCTTAGACTAGTCTATTTTAGCCATATTTACATCCAGCATATATTCAAAATCTTTCTTTTTTCGACTATTTTTCACGATAACTGATATTTGCCTATTTAACTTTAATGTCACAATATAGCTCTTTCAAGTATATTGCAAGTAGACAACTGCCTTAAGTCATATACATTGGCAACTGTCATCATAACGATAATCAGAAAATTGTTATTGTTCACCACAGCATGACATTTGATACTTTTTACTCAAACCCATTGAATGAATGATTATCACTCCAACGTATACTTTGGTTGTCAATGATATCAACATTTGCTTCTGTTTTATATCCTATTTTTACACAAAATCGCTCAGTAAAATTTAAAAGCTGGATAATAGTTGAAAAAAGCTGGAATCAGCCATAAAACAGAAACTGAGAAGCTGGATGTCGATAAGAGGCTCAAAGAAATATGTGAAATAAAAAAGACTTTGTTGAAAATTCAGCAAGACGTTCAAGATGCCATTAAAACTGAGGGCAATACAATGTTAGTTAATGAAATAGCAAAAAATCAGCACACTATAATCGAAAATCAGAAGGTCATTTACAACTGTATGAAAAGTCTTACTAACAATCAGGATATTTTGGAATATAGACTGAATAAATTGGGATTATCCGATGCTACGCTAACAGAAATTCAAAGTAAGTTTGATGAGATGGTTATCCACTCAGCAAGCAGGTTTACCGTAAGCATTCGGTAAACCACGTTGCAAATTTTGTGAATTAGTTCCGAATCGGTGCTATTCGTAGTCGATTCGGAACTAATAGTATCTATTCGGAACAAGTTTGATTGGATTTTGCCCAATTACGTGGTAGAAGTTCTTCCATATTCTTCTCATCCCTCTCATAATATGGAATTTTGCTCAGGACATCTTCCATCCAGATTCTAGGGTCTACTTCTGCTGATTTGCAGGTGGCAATCAGTGAGTACACGATGGCAGCCCTGTATGCGGATGCGTCGTTGCCGCAGAACAGATAGTTCTTTCTTCCCAAAGCCAAAGGTCTTATGGCATTTTCTATGCGGTTGTCATCAATTTCGATTCTTCCGTCGTTTACGTATCTGGAAAGTCTTGGAAGGAGCGTGTAAGTATATTCGATGGCTTTACCCATACGGCTTTTAGGAAGTACTCTAAGATAAGCATCCTGCAGCCACTTTTCAAATTCAAGTATCAGCGGATAGGACTCATGGATACGTTTTTCCTTACGCTCTTCAGTAGTGAGCCCTGCATCATTGGAATCAGACTCTATCTTGCACAACTTGCCGATGTAGTGAATCGCCTGTGTAGCCAGGGTCCTGTTCTCTTCCAGAGCATCCACGTATTTTCTTCTGACATGTGCCCAGCAGCCGGCCAGAGTAATTCCTTTCATCTGCTCAAACTGTTCGTAAGCTGCATAGCCGTCACATTGCACAATGCCACGGCAGCATCCCAGCAGTTCACGGGCTACCATGCCCGAACGGCTGCCACGGTCATAATGGAACATGACGTCCCCCGTGATGCCGTCGCGTACGCACCACTCATACCCCTTTTTCGCCTTATGTTTCTCATTGTCCAGCACAGGAATGACACTCTCGTCCACTTGTATATACTCACTGGAGAGTATCTTCTGTTTGAGCAGGTTGTACAGAAGCCTGAGTTTCTCCACCGCCATTTCATACCATCCGCACATGGTAGATTCGCTTATGATGATTCCTGATTCGCGATACTGCTGTATCAGACGGTAGAACGGGAGATGATACATGAACTTGCCGATGATAATGTCCGTCAGGACCGAGGCGCCTGCCATACATTTGCTGACCGGGACAAGAGGAAGAGGATGAATCAGAATCTGCCTTTCCTCGGGATATTTCTCCATATCGGATTTTCTTATCACTTTGTGACGGACGGTCTTCAGGATATATACTTTTGCCGGAACACGCTCCAGGCGTGAACTCTCTTCCTTTCCGATTTCAATGAAATCATCCTTAAGCCTGCCTTCCCCGTCAGTTGTTCCTTCGGGGTAAAGATCAACAACTTCTACCGGAAGAGAAGATGTATCCAAGGGCTTGCGGGACGGCTTCTCCTTGACTTTTATGGTTCTGGTGATTTCTTCATCGCTTTTGCGGACTTCATCCTCCATCCGGGATATTTCCATGGAGGACATTTCTTCTTTTGAGAACAGAAACAACTGGTTGGGATCAAGCGGAAGATTTTTTTCGCTCATCCGTCCGAAGACTTTTTTCCGGAGCCAGTACAGCGACTGCTCCAGCGAAGCAACCCTGCTGATAAGCGCCGCTTTATCCTGGCGGAGCTTATCAATCTCTTCCAATAAGGCTTTTTCCTGTTCTTCCGTAAGCATCTGTATCTCATTGTTTCACAATGTAAATATACTAAAATCCAATGACATACAAAAGCAAACAGAGTAAGAAAACGGCACTATTTTCGAAGTTTCTGCAGGTTTTCAAGTCTCGTGCGACGGGAGTCGCGGGCTTCCATGATACCCTCCACTATCATGACAAGTTCCCGCCATTCTATATTTGCACAGACCTCATTGTCGTTGACAGAATCAGGCTTGCCTAAGGTACCGGCTTCCAGAAGTTTGGAATACAGCACCATGCCGCCCGGCTCCCAATGCAGGAGCTTTATGCGGTCACGGGCACGGTTTATGAAGATATACACATTGCCGCTGCAGGGGTCCTGACCCATGGCGTCGGTGATGATACCGCTGAGAGTATGAAAGCTTTTGCGCATATCAGTAGGGCGGTTATACAACAGATAGCGCATACTGTCATTAAGGCTGAACATGGCTGCAGGCCTGGATGATTGAATACAGTTCCTTGTCGTTCAGTTCACCGCAGATACGTATGGCACTACCGGCCGGGGTACGTATTTCTATCTCTTTCAATCCGCTTGGCGTGGCCGGTATACTTTTCTGTTTACGTCCGCTCGTTCCGGCAAATGAAGGAACCGGAACAAAAGATCCGCTGTGCGGAAGCTCGATAAACTCACCTTGAGCCGTTTTACCAGATGATTGCTCGGCGGCATAACGGGATTTGCTGTCATAAAACCGCCATACAGGGATATTGAGTTCCTCCAGTCTTGACTTATAAGTCATTTTGTGCTCTTTGCAGTAGTTCATTATCTCTACCACTTCTTCTCGTGTCATCATAACTTGGCTTTTTGGACGTAAAGTTAATGATGGAAGTTGGAGACGAAAATACGTGGTTTACCGAATGCTTACGGTTTACCAATGCTGTCCAAGATAAATGTAACCGATACATTAAGTGTATTGAATTCTCAGATTAAGCATTCATCATACCACCTGTAACAGTTTGATGTTTGTTTGCCATTATTTTAGCTTGTGATCGTTCTTCGGGTTAATAATCGTATCGAACACACTGGTTTGGAACAGCCGTATGATTTGGCATATAACCTTTATTATTAGTGGATTCGCGATAGTTACGGTTAGCGCAATTGTATTGGTCTACAAATATCTGATGAAGGGCGATTAAAAAAGACAATAGCCATCCTCTCCGTGTTATTTGGGAAGATGGCTATTACTTAATCTATGTTTTTTACAAGTTGTAGCCAATCTCTCATAGTCATTTTGGGATACTTACCTTCATAAAATTTTTCTGCAACCGATATTGCCTCGAGTGTATGTGGTGAACTAATTTTTATTAGAGGTCGTAACTGTTTAAGAAGTTCTTCTTCCGTAATCGATTTTATTTTACCGTCTTCTTCTACTGGGCGGGTTGAATTGGACGGAGTTTCTGACTTAACATCAAAGAATGTATTAATCTTATCGAAAAAATCACAAATTGATTTACGTTTAAAAACGATAGGACTATCTCCATTTTTTAAGTTTATACGAAGAAACTCTCCTTCTTCTACTTCCTCTTGGTATGAAATACGTGAATAGAATGACACACTTTTACTAACATTAAGTCGTTCTTTTACAACATTAAAATCCCAACAGACAAAAACATCATTTTCTTGGTCGTATCCAAGGAATATGAAAATATTAGGTGATTTCTTAATATCATCGAAAGATACCTTCTTTGGTAGTTGTGCCCGGGTCGTCCCTGGCCTATCTTTAAAATAGGCTGATGAAAGATTTTTGATATATACATAATAAGGTACATTATCATATTTCATCAAAAAAGGTTGAATTCCTTCAATGTACTCAAAACTAGAACTATTGTCAAGTTCCTTTCTTATTAATTCCAACAATGTTTCTGGAAATATTTTTTCAAATTTCATAGGCCTAAACTATTGAATAGAATAGTATTTAGAAATGGATTCGTTTCCTTTGATGCGACTCTTATTTTTGTTAGATCACAATCAAATTTGATATTTGATAGTTCAGCAGGAATTATCTCGGAGGGGATATTGGGAATATCCTTTACATCGAAGAAGGACAAGCCATCGATTGCCATTTGGTAATCAAAATAATACTCAAATGCCTTATCAAAATCAGTTCCTAGAGTTGAAGCAATTACTTCATTTAATAAAAATTGTAGCTTCACATCTAGAACCTTCTTCAATATGGAATCTTTTAAGTCAAATACATTCTTTCCTTTACCAGATCTTGTCGTTATTACACTGGCTACAAGAAGCTGTGATTTAGTATTAGGTACAAGTTGTTCATACGAAAATCTATGCTTTCGTTGAGAATTTGCTGTACACTTTACCTCTATCTTATCATTGCCATCATTAAAATCATATTTATCCTCTGGTGAAACATGCCACGACTGTAACATATACACTGGATCTTTGGCTTGTTCTATTACGAACAATTCTGCCCACAAACCCTGTATAGTCTTTCTAGACGGCTTAGAAAAGACTTTAAATAGTTCTATTAACTTAGCTAGTTCCAACATTACTTCCTTATGATTAGGTCTCTTGCTCATTCTTTGCAAGATTAAACTGGTTACATCAATGAAATATCTCAAGAAATCAGGATTGATTGTCTTTAGAGAAATTATTGTGTATCGGCCTTCGCTAGTATTCTCTCGATCTGTTAATCTACATAACTGATTAAATTGAACAGATATAAGTTCTAAATCGATGTTAGGAGTTACCTCAAAGTCAATACATTCTACGAAAAATAAAGGATGACCATTGGAATCAATTCCTATTTTATGGTTGGAGTTGAAAGGTAAAGGTTTAGCTGAAAACTTCTCATTATCAGCGATATTATTGCTTTCAAGTTCCAGAAATATATCATATATAGCATTATTCATTTTACTTACTCTTTTGACTATTAACAAAATTGATGGCCATTTCGTCAGGATAGTAAATCGCCAATGTATAAAGTTCTTTACCTCCCCAACTATTGGATGTAGACTTCAATTTAATATGATGAATCTGAATCGTGATTGAATCTTCGAATTTAATCTCTTTGTCACCAGGATAAATTGTCTTACCTTTAATTGAGCGACCTGTATGAAGATTGCCAATTTTAAGGGTCTTATCATTGAATTGACGCAAACGTGGTTCGCCATCATATGCCATCTGTACGATATATGCGTGAGTAATGGGAGATGTCTCGTGTGAAGCATAGTATTTCAAGTACCTCAAAGTTGCTTGTTTTCTTGCAGAATCAGGCATATTCTGAAACTTAAAAGTTGTTAGAAAATCAATGACATCTTGTATTGGTAACTTTGCGAAACGATGGTTACGGTCAGGTGTACCATAGTTTTTGTAATCTTCGAATGTAATCTCTCCTAAGAATTTGTGTACAAGTTCATTGTTTTCGTCTATAGCTTGTACTGCATTTGTAAATCTCCAGCCCCTTAATTTGTCATTGACCGTATCAACTGAAAGAATATTCTTACGTGTTGCATTCATTCTTGGGGAAATAATAAGAAGACGCTCTACCTCATCAATATTCTTACATTCCTTTAACCATTTACGCATTTCTTCTTCATGCTCAACATATTCAGAGTATTCGACTTGTACTTCTTCTGGTAAGAAAACTCGGCAAGACCATAGATACTTCTGCTTATATCCAAAGAATCTGCACCTCTGTTGAATTGTATCAGCAGTTGATTTTCCTACACTATATCGAGGCATGTATGTAACTGCAAGGTTCTTCACAGTAAAACCTCGATTCAACATTTCAGCACCAACAAGTATGTGTGAAGGATAATCTTTCCAGGCTATTTTAATATTTTTTTTGCGCTTATTAGAGATAATAAGTTCAACATTGGTGTCGCATATAATATCTGGGAGAACTTCAGCTATTTGTTCAAATGTTGGATAATCTTCATCATGTTTAGAATATTCTCTAATTGCTTCGCTATATCTATTTTTAAAATCATTCATTAAATTGATATATGAAATATCATCCTTGCCTGCTCTGATGAAATTAGTCCACATATCAATAGTACTTGCAATCCAAGTATGAAATGTTTGGCTCGCATCTTGTTCTCTATCTGCATGGACCATCATTGATAAGAACTTTGCTGTTTTTTTCAGACGTACAACGATGGCAACCCCCATCATATGAAGTTGTAGAGCTTCTATCAATGATGGAGGGCATTCAGTTAAATTATTGCGTCTATAATTATAAACTTCTGTTTCTGGTATAGTTAATACTAAACCAGGTTCGTCTTTAAAGAAAGTTTTACCACCAGTATATCCTTTTCCCGGGGTTAAAACCGTATGATACTTTGGTGACAATAAGTCTAATAAACTAATAAGGAGAGGCCCTTGAGGAGTCGCTGTATATTGAACGTAAGAATGATTGGGAAGGATACTTCGTAATTTTAGGATTGCTCGATAAGTAGACGTAAATTCTGCATCATCTTCCCAATTTTCTGAATGGTTCTTACTATTCTTATAGGCATAGCCATTGAGTGAAGCTTGATCTGCTTCGTCATCAATAATCATTACTCCCTTTTTTCCAATCTCATGGCTAACAGTAGTTGTTGACAACAATTCAATGAGTTTATTAATACGATTCGGATTCTTATGAATGGTTATCAAAATTGTGGGTTTAGAACTAAGGAGTAGTTCACTTTTTATTCTTTGGGCTTCGTCTATAGTCGGATTTTCATGAAGTTTGTATACTTGATTATTATTTCCGTCATCCAAAAGATCCTCACGTAAGCGTTCAGAAGTTTGCTCTACTAGATTGTCTTTAATGCCAGCAAAGTAGATAATAATGCGATAACCATTGTCGCTAGCTAAAGCAGAAAGTGTAGTAAACGACATTGTTTTACCACTTTGAACATAGCCTACGACTAAACTTGTTGATGACTGTACTTTGTCTATTGTGGGGTTAGAACAGTGGGATAATACCTCAATAGCTTCTCTTTCTATCGTGTCAACACCTTCAGGGTCAACTTCTTTCGCTAATCTATCGAGTAGGTTTTGAGTCCGTTCTCCTCTTATTGGACAGAACTTCTCTTGAGTATAACTTGAAATAATTTGTATATCCATAGCTACTGTAAAATGTATTGATTAAATTTTATACGAAGGTCTGATACATTGCTAATACCACTTAATGTAGCAGTTATCTCAGCTATCGCAAATGACTTAAAAATAGAAATAATAGGCATATAGTCATTACTCTTTTTGAATTGTTCGAATCTCGTGAAAAAAGGATGTGCAAGGTTAATCTTACAAACATATTGTTTTACAGAGAAAATATCGGTACAATCATTCGAATCCAAAGTGATTGAATATAGTACATCTACTCCTGCATCAGTGAATAAATCCATTCTTAGCGAATAATTTTCCCCTTGATAGAAGAAATCCTCAATATGACTGTCAATAGTTTTTGCATCTTGTACCTTCCTTTCTTCCTGCTTTACAAATTCTTTGTTATTTGTCTTGTTCTCAACATCTTGAATTTGTCGAGTCAAATCTTTTGGCTTTACTTGCTTATCGAGTTTCTTTTTAATGTCCTTGGAAATTTTGACATATTCTTCTTTACTACGTTGTCGATAGTTATCTGCTTGGGCAAGCAGATTGAAATTATCTGAACGTAATTCATCACGCAGAGCTTCCATAAGAGCATAGAGATTATCTTCATCTCTAAAACCATTCTTATTGAATGTTACTTCAAAACCTTCCAATTCTAACTCGCCAAAAATCCTACGATATTTAAAACTACCGACTTGGCCAAATATTACACTTGGAAAATAACGGTCTTCACCACCCCCAACAATAACGCGACCATTTCGCATTAGCACTAGACCATTAGCACTATTCTGAATCTTATCTAGAATAGCTATAAATCCTCTAGCCTTATATTTACCATCATATGACTGATAATCAATATCCTTTTTCCATAAAATACTTTCAGCATCAGGAGTTTTATAATAAGGAGTATTCAAAATTGCATAATTTGCAGCTTGAATTGATTCTCCATTTACCACTATTTTTAACTCTTTAGAACGTAAAAATTTTCGATAAATACTTGAAAGATGCCTTCTTATCTTATCCATTTGATTTACAGAAGGAGCATTGGAAGACAGTGCAGTCAAATAAATTTTCGTATAATGCTCTTCTGGAGCTAAAGATTTATTCTCTACTACTAACTCTTCGCGGCCTTCTGATGTTACTTTTTGTAAATCAAAAGATGTAGTTCTTTCTACGTCTTCACCAAGTGCTTTAGTTGAGACCGACCATTTGTCAGCTAACCAAACAGAAGCGGTTTTCATACCCATTCCAAACTGGTTTAATCCTGTATTATCTAAAGGAATGTGTGCAGGTTCAAATGCTCTTTTAAAATTGAGAGTATCTATACCAGCTGCATTATCAATTATACTAATAGTATCATTGGTACGGTCGATAGTAATTTCTACTTGCAATTGATAATTGGGATCAATAGCTTTAATCTCTGCTTTATGGTTGAGATAGCTTTGTACTGCATTATCTACATACTCAGCAAGAGTATTAGAAACAGTGTTGACCAGATTTCTAAATGTGTTATAAACGTTGGGCTTCAACGCAATAGATACTTTATCAATATGTTCAGTTTGCATCATGATCACCTATTATTAATAATTTTTCTGCTATTCTTTTGACTACTTCTACATTTACAGCATTACCAAAGGCTTTGAAAGCTTTAGCGCATGTATCCGGATAATACTTAAGATCTTCCATACATTGAAGTGCCGCAGCTTCTTTACGTGTCATGTACCGCCCTTTTTCACCATTAGGTGTCTCTATCCACGGGAAAATTGGTATTTGTGTGGTTGTTAATACTAACGCTGGTGAAAAAGTTGGTCTCTTAACACGAATTCCTGATGGTCTAAATTGAATTATCTTGTCATAGAGTGTTCTAGGCACATCGGATTCTGAACCACAATTCCACTCAAATTTTTGATGGCTATTCTCAAAACCTGGTTCTCGAATTTCATGAATCCATCCGTCAATCCACTCTTTATTATCCTCATAGAACTTACGATTATACTCAATAAACTGCTTTTTCCAATCTGGGAACTGACGATTTTCAAGTTTATTAGTTTGTGAGTATATTGGTAAACATTGTAGATAATCATCTTTAGAATTACCCTTTATAGGTTCTCCAAAACGGCCTAATTTACCATCCATTTGACGGCGTTGTTGGTAATATGGAGCAATACCTTTATAATCATAAGTAGCCCCAAATTCCATTGCCCAAATAGGGAAAGTAGGTGCTGGAACATGGTGCTTATCTAACAACTGTAGGAAGTGTTCCCATGCTTCAAGGTGTCTTCTTGTCATTGGCTTAAGCGACATATAATCAGTATCTTCTTGATGAACGATAGAACTAATATGACACTCAGGACGTTGAGTATAATCAGGAAACTCAAATCCTTTAAGACCTCCTTTTGAATGAAGACGACCTACTATATAAATACGATTTCTATGTTGGGGAATACCGAAATAGTGCGGAGAAATAATAGCATCTTGCACATCATATAGAGAAGAAAGTTTCTCATAAATCACTTTATAGGTATTATGATTATCGTGAGTCTTTAAGTTTGATACATTCTCCAAAAAAACAAATTCGGGTTTATGAAACTCCAATATTTCCATAATTTTATAAAATAGATTACCCCTATCTTGTTGATCATTAAAACCTTCTTGCTTTCCGGCTTTACTAAATGGCTGGCACGGGAATCCCGCACAAAGTATATCATGTGACGGTATTTCATTTCCTATATTTACCTGATTAATGTCACCATGACATTTAATACCGTAATTTTGAAAATATAACTCTTGTAGTTCTTTCTGAAGTTCTGAGGCAAACACACATTTACATCCAAGTTTTTCAAGAGCAAGATGAAATCCTCCTAAACCAGCAAACAAATCTATAAATCTATATTGCTTCATATGAGGGTGTATTTAATTGAGTTTTTACTATCGCTAGTGCTGCAATTGTTATATCGCATGGCATTTCTTGTGCTTCACTAAGAAACTTATCAGCCAACCAAAGTGAATATAAATGTTTGATGTCAGCTTTCAGAATATGAGCGAGAATTTCCAGTTGGTTCAATTTAATTCTACGTATTCCTTTCTCAATTCGATTATACATAGAGGGTTGTACTCCAATAGCTGATGCTAATTGGGCTTGGCTTATTCTTTGAATTGTTCTCAATTGATAGAGTTTATCTGCAAGATTCGTTGATTTACACATACTTATTATTTATTTAAGAACAAAGATACAAAAAAGTTTCCAGAATTAGGAACTATTTTATTATAATCAAATGAATCAGATAGGAAGCAATCATTTTTGCCTCTTATATGCAATAATTATTAAACCTAAAAGAAGATAATTTAATAAAAGCGAGTCAAAATGACAAAGTAAGCTATCACAAAGATTAGTAGACACTCTATCTTCAAAAAGATAAAACTCAAACCTTTTGTTTTCGCATTGTTTTCGCATGAAAAGAAAAAAGGCAGTCAGCGAATTGCTAACTGCCTGATTTTCAAAGTGGACCAGCCTGGGCTTGAACCAGGGACCTCCAGATTATGAGTCTGTTGCTCTAACCAACTGAGCTACAAGTCCTACACAAAAAGTATTCCTTAAAAACTGAGCGCAAAGGTAATGGTTTATAGTGAGACTTGCAATAGTTGAGCATATTTTTTCGAAAAAAAAACTAATCTTTATCCGTTCTTACAATATATGTTGTATTTTTGCGGCACTAAAATTAACTAATAAACAGGCATTATGTCACAAAAAGCAAATGAACCCCACTTGACCGGACTTACCGATCAGGAAGTTCTCTCCAGCCGCGAGAAATACGGAGTCAACCTGCTTACTCCCCCTAAGCGGCCTTCCATGTGGAAACTTTATTTAGAAAAATTTCAAGACCCTGTTATCCGGGTGTTGCTGGTAGCGGCGGTATTTTCGTTAATCATTTCCATTATTGAGAATGAATATGCCGAAACCATTGGTATTTTCTTCGCTATCTTCTTGGCTACGGGCATCGGATTCTATTTCGAATATGACGCGAACAAGAAGTTCGACCTTCTGAATGCGGTGGGCGAAGAAACTCCGGTTACTGTTATTCGGAACGGGAAAGTGCACGAGATTCCCCGCAAGGATGTCGTGGTAGGCGATATTGTTATTCTGAATACGGGCGAAGAAGTGCCAGCCGACGGTACCTTGCTGGAAGCCGTATCGCTTCAGGTGAATGAATCGAGCTTGACCGGAGAATTGATGGTGAACAAGACAACGGTGGAAGCCGACTTTGACGAGGAAGCCACCTATCCATCGAACAGCGTGATGCGCGGCACGACCATTACCGACGGGCATGGCATGATGCGGGTAGAACGTGTGGGCGATGCTACTGAAATCGGTAAAGTAGCGCGCCAGGCTACGGAGCAAAGCCAAGAGCAGACTCCGCTGAACATCCAGTTGACCAAACTTGCCGACCTTATCGGGAAAGTCGGATTTACGATTGCTGCCCTTACCTTTATTATATTTACATCAAAAGACTTGTATGCCTATTTGCAGGTGAATACGGTGAGCGACTGGCATCAGTGGCTCGATATCGCCCGCATCGTATTGAAATACTTCATGATGGCGGTTACCTTGATTGTCGTGGCGGTGCCCGAAGGTCTGCCGATGAGTGTCACGCTCAGCTTGGCGTTGAATATGCGCCGGATGCTGAAGACCAACAATCTGGTGCGCAAGATGCACGCTTGCGAAACCATGGGTGCCATTACCGTTATCTGCACGGATAAGACGGGAACACTGACCCAGAACCTGATGCAGGTATATGACGCTCAACTGGACGAAAAACAAGCCGACTTGATTGCCGAAGGCATTGCAGCCAATTCGACCGCTTTCCTCGAAGAGAAAGCCGAAGGCGAGAAGCCGTCGGGAGTAGGCAATCCTACTGAGGTGGCATTGCTGCTTTGGCTCAACGGCAAAGGGAAAGATTATGAATCGCTGCGTGCAGGCGCCAAAGTGGTGAACCAGTTGACGTTCTCTACCGAACGGAAATACATGGCAACGTTAGTTGATTCGCCTATCCAAGGCAAACGTGTGCTTTACATCAAAGGCGCTCCCGAAATCGTAATGGGCAAGTGCAACCTGACTTCGGAACAGATAGCAAAGAATAACGAACAGCTTTTGGCTTATCAGAACAAGGCGATGCGTACTTTGGGGCTGGCTTATAAGATTGTCCCCGAAGGGGCTTCTACCGATTGCGCCGAACTGGTGAACGAAGGCGGGCTGACCTTCTCAGGCATCTTCGCTATCAGCGACCCGATACGTCCCGATGTGCCCGATGCGGTGAAGAAATGCCAGTCGGCAGGCATCAGCGTGAAGATTGTCACCGGAGACACACCGGGAACAGCTACCGAGATTGCCCGCCAGATTGGTTTGTGGAAGCCCGAAGACACCGAACGCAACCGCATTACGGGCGTAGAGTTTGCCGCATTGAGCGACGAAGAAGCCCTCGACCGTGTGCTCGACTTGAAAGTGATGAGCCGTGCACGCCCGATGGATAAGCAACGCCTGGTGCAGCTGTTGCAGCAGAAAGGGGCTGTAGTAGCCGTGACGGGCGACGGAACCAACGATGCGCCCGCCTTGAATCACGCGCAAGTAGGTCTGTCGATGGGTACAGGAACCTCGGTGGCGAAAGAGGCAAGCGACATTACTTTGCTCGATGACTCCTTCCACAGCATTGCCACTGCCGTGATGTGGGGACGCTCTTTGTATAAGAATATCCAACGCTTTATCGTGTTCCAGCTGACTATCAACGTCGTGGCGTTGTTGAGCGTACTGTTAGGCGCGTTCTTCGGCACGTCGTTGCCATTGACCGTGACACAGATGCTTTGGGTGAACCTGATTATGGATACCTTCGCCGCAATGGCATTGGCGTCTATCTCGCCCAGCATGGACGTGATGAACGAAAAGCCGCGCAAGCGCACCGACTTTATCATCACTCCGGCGATGCGCAACAATATCTTCGGAGTCGGTTTGGGCTTCTTGGTGATACTGATGGGAATGCTGGCTTGCTTCAAGCACCTGCCGGGCGGACTGTTGCCCAACGGCGAAATGAGCGTGCATTACCTTACGGTCTTCTTCACGGTATTCGTGATGCTCCAGTTCTGGAACCTGTTTAATGCCAGCGTATTCGGCACCAACCATTCTATTTTCAAGGACGCCAGCCATGCCCTCGGCATGTTGAGTGTGGCATTGATTATCTTGGTCGGACAATTCATCATTGTCACCTTCGGAGGCAAAGTGTTCCGCACCGAGCCGCTTCCGCTCATGGAATGGCTTTACATCATCGGCGGCACTTCGTTCGTGTTGTGGATAGGTGAAATCTGGCGCGGAGTCAAACGTTTGGCTAAAAAGTAATCCGATGAGATTCATTACAGAGGAAAGCCGGTTGCCGTTGCTCCCTTGCGTGGCGACTATCGGATGCTTCGACGGCGTACACCGCGGGCACCGCTACCTGATAGAGCAGGTGCGCCGTGAAGCCCGGGCAAGAGGATTGCAGAGCACACTGATTACTTTCCCTGTTCATCCCCGGCAGGTGATGCAAAGCGATTATCGTCCGCAATGGCTCACTTGCCTTCCCCAGAAAAAAGATTTGTTACAGCAAGAGGATGCAGACTATTGCATCCTTTTGCCGTTTACGCACGAACTGTCGCTGCTCTCGGCACGGCAGTTCATGGAGTTGCTGCACGTCCGCTTCAACGTGCAGGCATTGGTTATCGGCTACGACCACCGCTTCGGGCACAACCGGAGCGAAGGTTTCGACGACTATTGCCGCTACGGGAAAGAGTTGGGTATCGAAGTCATTCACGCCCAAGCGTTGGTAGAGAATGGCGTTTCTATCAGTTCGTCGCTGATTCGGAACTTGCTGAAACAGGGCGATGCGGCGCGCGCCAACCGCTATTTGGGCTATCGCTATTACCTGGACGGGAAGGTGGTGAGCGGCTATCAGGTGGGGCGCAAGTTAGGATTCCCCACGGCGAATCTCCAGCCCTCGTGCACGGATAAGTTAGTCCCGAAAGAAGGGGTCTATGCCGTTTATGCCTACGCCGAAGGCAAGCGTTACGCCGGAATGCTGAACATCGGTCATCGCCCTACGGTAGACAACGGCACCGAGCGCAGCATCGAGGCGCACATCATCGGTTTCGAGGGCAACTTGTACCAGCATTCCCTCCGTGTAGAGTTCGTGCAATACCTCCGCCCGGAGCAGAAGTTCGAGGGCATCGAAGCCCTGATTTCCCAATTACAGCGGGACAAGGAAGCAATCGTCCATTTGCTTGGCAGATAGACTTTCACCACAGAGGGAATAAATAAAGTAAATGTCCGCAAAATGCCAATGTAGGGGCGTATCGCATACGCCCCTACATTTCATTTCTATAATTCTTCATTTTCCGTAGGCTCCGGTTCCGGCACATCCGGCCCTTCGCTTCCGTTAGTGCTGCCCGATACGCTTGCCAGCGAGCCTACCAAGCCGTTCATCTTGTCGATGAAGGCGTTCAGCTCTTCGGTGGGCTGCACAATGGCGTAGGCGTTCACCGTCTGTGCGATTTCCTGGTAGAGGCGGTTCGCTTCGGCTACGGCGTCGGCTGAACTGATGCTCTTTTGGCTGACCATTGCGCTCACCTCGTCGTTGCGGGCGTCGAAGGCTTCCTCGAAAGCGGCGTTCGCCTCGCGCAGGGCATCCACTTCGGGCGACAGTCCCAGCGTGGTGATGGCGACGGCATTGTCTGCCTCTTCGAGCATCGCCAGCATTCCGCGGATTTCGGCGGTCTCCTTGTTGTATTCATGGTTGCCGATGCCCCGGTAGGGCGACATCTGCTGGTAGAGCAGCTGGGCGGCTGTGCGGCATTCGTCCACCGCCGAGTGGGTGTATGCGTTGATAACCAGACTGATAGTTCCCGTGGCATTGTCGCGCAGCTTGTCTGCCTCGCGCATCTGCGGCGTGCTGACGAAAGCCCGCTTGCGGTTGACGATAGACGCCAGCAGGCTGGCGATGTCGGTGTATGCCGGCGCTTTGTCGTCGATGTGGAGGGCGGCGGGAGTCGCCTCGTTGATGTATTTCACTGCGGTGGTATGGAAGTTGCTGCATGCGCCGATAGTCATTTGCGTCATGCCGAAAGATTGGATTTGTTTTGCCATAATGATATGTTTTTTTGAAAGTTATATTGTTTTACTTGTAGAGTCGGAAGACTCGGCAGGGGCGGTGAAACCGTCCAACGGTTACGTATCGTTGAGCCTCTTCAAGGCTCTGTTTCTTTGAGTTTGTAGGGGCGTATCGCATACGCCCTGAAAACATCCACGCGGAGAAGCGGGTGCATTCGGGCGTATGCGATACGCCCCTACGGCTTTATGCTTTTCCCGCACCCCTTGTTTCTCCCGAAAAAGGGCTTGGCGGACATGAATCGCGTGCGATTTGCCACTTCCGAGGGCTTGGCAGGCGTGAATCGCGTCATTGAGCCTCTTCAAGGCTCTCTTGCGTCACACACCTAAAATACGATGTTTGCATCAATGTTTAATTTCCGGCTCATTTCACGGGCTACTTTCAGTGTGGGTTCGCATTTCCCGGAGATGTAATCGCTCAGACGTGAAGGGCTGACGCCAATCAGTTTAGCCAATGACTTCTGGTTCAACCCCATTTCGTACATACGGAGTTTGAGGATGTCGACAAGCGTAGGTTCTCCCAATGCGAAATGCTCTTCCGAGTAGTCGGCAACGAGGTTGGAAAGCAATTCCAATTCGATGCTGTTGGGGTCGTCGAGAGGTGTCTCGTCCGTAACCAGCGGAAGAAGTTCCTCGACTCTTTTTACAGCCCAATCGTATTGGGCTTTTGTTTCTATCTTTGTCATAATTTTAAATTTTAAAAATAGCGATATCCCGAAAGATACCGCTATATGCAATTCTGTGTCTTCGTGTTCTATTTTCTAATTACAGTTCCTTGATGCTGATAGCCACACCGCCGCTGGGCGCGAGGCGTTGCTTCAGCACGGTCTTGCTGGAGACTTTCTTGGTGGAGATGACGTAGTCTTGCGGATTGGTGCGCCAGTCTGCTTTCTTGCCGTCGGCATAGATGGTGGCTTCGTATTTCTTGCCTTCGGGCAGGAAGCTGAGGTCGATGACGGCTTCGCGTGCATTCTCGTCGGTGATGCCGCCGATGTACCACTCGTTCTTGCCTTTCGCCTTGCGGGCTATGGTGATGTAGTCGCCCGGTTCGGCTTCCAAGATGTAGGTATTATCCCAGTCTACCGCCACGTCTTTGATGAACTGGAAGGCGTCGAGATGCTTCTCGTAGTTCTGATAGAGGTCGGCAGCCATTTGGAGCGGGCTGTACATCGTGACGTAGAGGGCAAGCTGCTTCACTAACGTGGTGCTCAGTTTCGCTTGGTTCGAGCCGTATTGCGAAAGGTCGCCTTCGAAGATGCCCGGCGTATAGTCCATCGGACCTCCCATCAGGCGGGTAAAGGGCAGGATAGTGGTATGGTCGGGACGGTTTCCTTTGAAGGATTCGAACTCGGTGCCGCGTGCCGATTCTTGCGCAATCCAGTTAGGATAGGTGCGGCACATACCGGTGGGGCGGACGGCTTCGTGCGAGTTGACCATAATCTTATATTGTGCAGCCGTTTCCGCCACGCGGTTGTAGTGGTTCACCATCCATTGTCCGTCGTGGTGCTCGCTGCGCGGGATGATTCCTCCTACGTAGCCCGTCTTCACGGCATCGTATCCGTATTTCTTCATAAAGCGGAAGGCATCGTGCATCTGGCGTTCGTAGTCGGCTACCGATGAGGTGGTTTCGTGGTGCATGATGATTTTCACGCCTTTCTCTTTGGCGTAGCGTTGCAATTCTGCCACATCAAAGTCGGGGTAAGGCTTGTCGAAGTCGTAGATGAATTCCTTGCTGTAGGCATAATTGTCTTCCCAGCCTTCGTTCCAGCCTTCTACCAATACGGCGTCGAATCCGTGTTTCGAGGCGAAGTCGATGTATTCTTTCACGTGTGCCGTGTTGGCTCCGTGATGTCCGTTCGGTTTCAGTTTGGTATAGTCTGTTTTACCGATGACGATGTCTTGCGTGTCGGTATATGCCCATGTCGAGCCTTGTCCTGTGAAGTATTCCCACCATACGCCGACATATTTCGTAGGATGAATCCACGAAGTGTCCGCCAATTTGCAAGGTTCGTTCAGGTTCAGTATCAGATTGGATGCCAAGATGTCGCGGGCATCATCGCTTACTACGATAGTACGCCATGGCGTAGTGCTTCCCGTCTGCACGTATGCTTTTGTGCCGTTGCGGTCGGGAGTCAGGTGGGTGCTGAGTACAAATCCCTTGTCGTCCAAGTTCAGTTGTATGGCAGGATAGTTCACCAAAGCAGCTTCGTGGATGTTGATGTACAGTCCGTCATCCGATTTCAGCATCAACGGCGATTGTACGGCAAGGTTCGGGGTAGCCGAACGGATGGCGAGCGGCTCCTGGCGCACGCTGTCAATCAGGCTTGCCACTTCCGAGAGTTTCGAAGTCGTAGTGGGATATTCGTTCGTATCATAGTCGCCCGGAAGCCAGAACGCCTTATGGTCGCCAGTCAGACGGAATTCGGTCTCTTCTTCGTTCACCGTAAAGTGGCGCAGTTCTTTCTGCACCGGGAACTCATAGCGGAATCCCAGCCCGTCATTGGACAGACGGAAACGGAGGTTCAGCAGCCAGCCCGTCCCGTTTTGCTTCATGGCGATGAACAATTCGTTATGGTGGTCGCGGATTTCACTGTATTGTCCCCATACGGGCTTCCAGGTAGTGTTGCTTTCCGAAGTTTGTGTGTCGGTCACCGTAAAGTTGCGGTCGAATTGATAATCGGGACGCACGCTGAATCCCAACTTGCTCTCCTTGATGACGTCTTTTCCTTTGTATTGCAAGGAATAGCCCGGTGTACCTTCAGCCGAAAGGCGGAACTGCAGGGTCAGGTTTCCGTCCGGCGATTTCAGTGTCTGTGCAAACATTGTTCCTGCCCAAGCAAGCAGAAACAGGCAAATGATACTTAATCGTTTCATAGAATGGTATGTTTTTTAGGTAAAGATTCACTTCCTTATATAAAAAACAACTGAAAACGCCAATACACTTAGGCGCAAAAGGAGAAAATATATGCTCTTTTACCCCTTCGATAAGCTTGTATAGCCGCATTTCATTAAAAAATTATCGTTTTTCGATAAATTTTTCTCGAAAACCTTTGGTAGTATAAAAATAATGCCTACATTTGCATATCGAAAAACGATAAATAATTATCGAAATAGAGAACAAAACCAGATTAATAAAAACATTAAAGACATACGATTATGAAAAAGACATTTGTTATGAAAGCCATTGCCGCTATCTTTGCAACTACGATGATGAGTTTCACAACCGCTGCTGAAGCCAGTGCTCAAAACACCTTTGTTTACGGACAAGACGGAAACACGATGACCGTTTCTACCCTGAATGCCGACGGGCTTTCGATTACTCCGAAGCTGAAATACGAGTATCAGTATGATGCCAACGGCAATCTTTTGGAAAAGAAGGCTTACCGCTGGAACAAGGACAACCGTTCATGGCAACCCGCTTACTTGCTGAATTACCTTCCGGGCGACGGCATTTATATGATTGACTATGCCGAATACGACAAGGCTTCGGGCGCGTTTACGCAAAACATCCAGACCAGCATCTATTACCAGCAAGCCGAAAGCGGTATGTTGTTGACCGACTTTCAGAGATAATCCACTTGATTCATTCACCTATATAAAATAAGGAGATACAACTATGGGACGCGTTATTAAACTGATTATTTATTATTTCTTATACAACTTGGTTTTTATGGGCGTTGTGTTCGGGGTCTATGGATTCATCAATCATTCAGCCGATATGCCGCAAAGTGGTCCTGTTTACTTTAACCTATCGATGTGGGTGCAGCTGCTTGCCACCTTGGCGGTAGGTATTCATCTCTTAGCTTGGAAATACGTAACCCGCAAAGACCTGCGCTTGGATTTCCCCCATACAGCTAAGCTGTTGCTTGTTTCGGTTGTCCTTATCGTAGGCATGGGATGCTGGACGAACTACCTGACCGAACTCACCGAACTGCCCGATGTGATGGAAGATTTGTTCGCCCAAGCGATGAACAACCCCTTAGGTATTATCTCCATCGTGATACTGGCACCCATCGTGGAAGAACTATTGATCCGCGGAGGCATGCAAGGGCATCTGTTACGCCAGTGGAAGAATCCGATGTGGGCGATAGCCGTACCTGCCCTTGTTTTCGGAGCCATACACGGAAATCCTGCCCAAAGCTTCTTCGCTTTCATTCTGGGACTGGTGTTCGGCTGGGTATATTACCGCACCGGAAGCCTGTTGCCCTGCATGTTGATGCACTTTATCAATAACGGCGCCTCGGTATTGCTCTTCCACCTTTCGGGAGGGAAAGACGAAACCATGACCGAAGCCTTGGGCACAACCGGAGCCATTAGCCTTGCTATCGTAGGTGTGGTATTGACTATCTGGAGCATCTGGTACATCAAGACCCGCCTGATTCCGAATCAGATAGTATGGAAAGAAACACCCGCTCCGGTAGAAGAAGTGATTGTTTCAGAGAATAAAGAACAAGCATAATTAACCAACTGTAGGGGCGTATTGCATACGCCCGAATACATTCACATAGACGTATTTAGGGCGTATGCGATACGCCCCTACAACGAAACAGATTGTATTAGGTTTATGAAAACAGTACGCATTTTAGGGATTATCGTGATAGTGGCACTGATAGGGAACTTTATCAAAGATGCCATACCCGGATTCATAGACGGGTGGAACGATGCCGAAGCCGATTCTCAATTGGTTTTGCCTGCCGATTTCAATTCTGTATCCTTATCGGTAGAAGGTTATAAAGAAGGGATGTCTGATAGTCTGTTCAATCAGGCTATGCAGGCGAATGTTCCCTGCGAGGTGAACGGAGTAAGCACCTACGTAAAACACAATTCATGGGTGCACGCCATGGGATTTGTTATCTTTCCTGTTACATTACTCGTCTTTTATGGGATTTATTGCCTGATACGCTTGCTGATAGCGGTAAGTCGGGGCGAGATTCTGATTCGGAAAAATATCCGCCGTTTGCGTTTCTTCATTTATCCGATAATGGCGTTTTCCGCCTTATTCGAATTACAGAGTTATATCCTTTACCGGGCAGCCATGAACGAGTTGGTATCTTCGGATTACGTGTTCGATGAGTTCCATTTGAAATATTCGTGGACTTTCATGTTAGTGATTGCCCTCTTGACCGAGATTTTCGCCCAAGCGGTCCGCATTAAGGAAGAGAACGATTTAACCATATAATACATAAATCATTGCATTTTATGAAAAAGAGACTGAACCTTATTTGCTTAGGAGTTGTCATCTCCATTCTTATTTCCATGTCTTTCGTCTTTAATATGTTTTATTATGGCTTCAAAGCAGGAGTCGATGCATACGAACAAGGGAAAGCGGGTGTGGAAAAGCTTGACGTGACCTATAAATTGATTGGCATAATGCCGACCGATGTTATCACCAACGAAACCACTACAGCCATTAATACAAAAGACGGTTCTTCGGTTTCTATTCTTCCATTCATCAGCATGATAGGGATTCCGAATGAAAAAGCCGGTGCCACCGACTCTATATTCCTTTCTTTATTGGACTGGGTAGTGACAATATGCCTCATTTATGCCATTGTCCAGTTTGCCAAGATGATTCGGAATATTCACCGAAACATCATCTTCGATTGGGCGAACGTGAAACGCTTGCGCCGCTTGGGAATATCGCTTATCCTTAGCTTCTGTTGTTCAACGGCAATAATCGCCATTAACAATTACTTGGTTTCTCAAGTAATCAGCTTGAAAGACAGTTCTTTTTCTATCTCCTTCCAGCTTTCCGACCCGACACTGCTTATTGGCTTTACCGCTTTGCTGTTTGCCGAAATATTTGCAATCGGTTTGAAGATGAAAGAAGAGAATGATTTAACCATATAAACCATACATTATGAAATACATCAGCCTTTTAGGAATTATTACCATTATCGCCCTTTGCGCGGAGTTCGCCATTCAGGTTTTTGGCGGGGATACCATAGAAAGTTTTAATGCAGGACTTGAAACCGGACACCAGCAAGCGGAAAGCGGTGCAAGTTATACCCATTCTTTCCTTATTCCGGTAAAAGCGAAAGTCATTCCCGAAGGTGAAGCGGGCGAAGCCGTTTTGCAGCTTTCGGATGGAACAAAGACCGTACCTTATAGCATTGCCGAGGTGAAATGCGATGTGCGTCCCAACTGGTTTATTGTCATCTTCCTAACCTTTGGCTCGTTCTTTGTCGCCCTTCTCGGCATCTATTCCATTTATTGCTTAATCCGCTTGCTGGTACGTGTGGCAAAGCGTGACATCTTTTCCCGCCGCAATGTGTATTGGATACGTTGGTTTGCCTACGTCAATGCCGGAATTTATTTGGGATTGATGTTCTTCGAATGGTTATTAGAGCGTGATGCGATGAGCCAGCTCAGCATTCCGGGCTACCAGGTAGTAGGCATCGAACATACCGTCTACGATTTCAGTTCCTTCTTTGTTATCGTATTGTTAGCAGAAGTCTATGCCGTAGCGGTAAAGATTAAGGAAGAACAAGATTTAACCATATAATGCATGAGATTATGAATGTAAAGAAACTGAAATCCGCAATAGGAATTGTTGTCACTTGGGCGCTTTCCTTTATGCTTATGGCAGGCTTTTATATACAATGTATCTTCTTGCCCTTTTTTCGGGGGACGGAATATCAAATATGGGGCATCCTGCTGGTAATCCCTTGGCTATACGCCATACAATATCTTTATTATAAACTAATCAAGCGTTATACCAAGTGGTGGGACGTTTGGAAAGAGAAATAAGGACAGGCTTTTGATGCGAATGCGTTAAACGGTTCTATCCGTTGATGAATATAATTGCGAAGGCGGTACGATTAATAATCGTACATCGATACGATTAGTAATCGTCATGCAGTACGATTAGTAATCGTTCCAACGGAGCAGATAAATGTGAGAGCGTAATCAAAGTAGTGTAACATGACAAATAAATTCATTCATATCAAACATTTAAAGATTTAGGAACTTATGACAACAAAACCCGATAAACAATTGGTGCAATATAGCGAAGCATTGATGGTGCTTTCTATTTTTAGTGCAACGTTTTTTGGTATATCGAACCTTTTCCCTATCTGCTACGAGTTAGGAAAAGACGCAAGCGACACATTCATTTGGTTTGCCCTGGTGCAGGGCGTAAAGGCATACGCAATGTTTTTCATCGCCGTCCTGACCTACTTTTTGGCACGCAATGTCCGCAAAGGTATTGTCTTTAGCCCGATTAACCAACGTATTCTGTTTGCCATTGGAGGCTCAACCGTCATTTCCGGTGCGATTATCAATGCCATTATTAACTGTTCCTCCCTTGAGATGCCGACTGATACCAGTTTGTTGCTTATCATCATCGGATTGTTCATCGTTCTTGTTTCGTTGATGTTCAAGATTGGCATTCGGATGCAGGAAGAACAAGACTTAACCATATAAACCCAATACGCCTATGAAACCGAAAAGTAACTATACCCGAGTGATGGCAGGATTCTACATCTTCCTGTGTCTCATTGCCTCGCTGATTCTTGGCGAAATCATTTATTTTGTAGCGATAGTCCCCTTGATATCCAATCATATTTGGCTCCCGTTCATCAATATCATTTGGATTTATATTGTCGCTGTGATTTATTATAAACTAACCCGCCGTTATACCAAATGGTGGAAAAAACTGAAAAACAAACAATAACGCTTATGCCGATTATAGTAAACCTTGACGTGATGATGGCGAAACGGAAAGTTTCGTTAGGAGAGCTTGCAGAGCGGGTGGACCTTACTCCGGCAAACCTTTCCATCCTGAAGACAGGAAAAGCCAAAGCGGTGCGCTTCTCTACCTTGGAAGCGATCTGTAAAGAACTGGATTGCCAGCCCGGAGACATATTGGAATACCGGGCGGAAGAGTGAAATAAAACCAAACGCAGAGACGCAAAAACGCAAAGAATTTGAACACAAAGACACAGAGGCACAGAGATTTATTTTTAGCCGCGGAAGAAAAGAATTGCCTCTGTGTCTCTGTGTTCAATAAAAAACTCTGCGCTTTTGCGTCTCTGCGTTTGATTATATTGTTTATGTCGTTAATTGTCTGTATCTTTGCAGCCGAATTAGACATTATAGATAAATGAAGACATTTGAAGAACTTGGCGTAGCCCCTGAAATACGCAAAGCGATTGAAGAAATGGGATATGAGAATCCCATGCCGGTACAAGAAGAAGTGATTCCTTACCTGTTGGGAAACGGGAACGATGTAGTGGCTCTGGCACAGACCGGAACCGGAAAAACAGCTGCATTTGGCTTGCCGCTGATACAGAAAATTGACGTAAGTAACCGCGTGCCGCAAGCATTGATTCTTTGCCCTACGCGCGAACTTTGCTTGCAGATAGCAGGTGACCTGAATGATTATTCGAAGTATATCACCGACTTGAAGATAATACCCGTTTATGGAGGTTCGTCCATCGAGAGCCAAATCAAAAGCTTGAAGAAGGGCGTACATATCATTGTCGCTACTCCGGGACGCCTTATCGACCTTATCGAGAGAAAAGTAGCGAAGCTGGAAACCATCCGTGACGTAGTGATGGATGAAGCAGACGAAATGCTGAACATGGGCTTTACCGATAGCATCAATGCTATTTTGGAGAAAGTGCCAGCCGACCGCAATACTTTGATGTTCTCGGCTACGATGAGCCCGGAAATCTCCCGTATTGCTAAGACTTATCTTCATGATGCGAAGGAAATTACCATCGGAACGAAGAATGAAGGTACGAAGAACGTACACCATGTGGCATACATTGTACATGCTAAAGACAAATACTTGGCGTTGAAACGTGTCGTTGACTTCTACCCGATGATTTACGGCATTATCTTCTGCCGCACCCGTTTGGAAACGCAGGAAATTGCCGACAAGCTGATACAAGACGGATACAATGCAGATTCGTTGCACGGTGAATTGAGTCAGGCGCAACGTGACTTGGTGATGCAGAAGTTCCGCCAGCGTCATTTGCAATTGTTAGTAGCAACGGACGTGGCTGCCCGCGGACTGGATGTGAACGACCTGACTCATGTCATCAACTACGGTTTGCCCGATGATACTGAAAGCTATACGCACCGGAGCGGACGTACAGGACGTGCAGGAAAGACCGGTATCTCTATCGCTATCATGAACTTGCGCGAGAAAGGCAAGATGAAGCAAATCGAGCGCATCCTCAATAAGAAATTCAGTATCGAAACTTTGCCTACCGGACAGGCTATCTGCGAACAACAATTAATCAAGTTGGTAGACGATATCGAAAAAGTAAAGGTAGACGAAGAGGAAATCGAAGCATTCTTGCCGGGCATTTACCGCAAATTGGAATGGCTGAGCAAGGAAGACTTGATTAAGCGTGTCGTATCGATGGAGTTCAACCGCTTCTTGGATTATTACAAGAACGCGCCGGAAATAGACCAGCCCAGTTCGAACGAAAAAGGGAAAGAAAAGAAAGAAAAGAAGAAAGGGGAGCGTCCCGAACGCCGGGAACGTTCGCGTACAGCCGAGAAGGGATATACCCGCCTTTTCATCAACTTAGGAAAGACCGACGGTTTCTTCCCCAATCAAGTGATTGAGCTTATCAACCGCAACTTGAAGAAAGAGCGTATCGAAGTAGGACGTATCGACTTGATGCAGAACTTCTCGTTCTTCGAAGTTATCGAAGCACAGGCTCCGAAAGTTGTTAAAGCACTGAATAAGGCGACTTACAACGGACGGAAAGTTGTAGTGGAAGTAGCTGCGGAAAACGAAGGAAAGAGTGATAAGGGCGGAAAGAAGCGTGTAAAAGAGACTAAAAAGTCGAAGTCGCGCAGAGAAGAGCCCGAATACGAAATAGCACGCAAATCGAAACGTAAAGACGACTGGAAGCAATTCTTCCAACATGAAAATGATTTCTCTGGACCTGATTTCGGCGAAGAAGCCGGCTGGGGGAAAAAGAAGAAGAAACGAAAATAGTTAACGAGCTAATTAGTATAAGGAAACGCAGATTCGCGCAGATTTACGCAGATTTAATTCTGTCTCTTATACACATCTGACGCTGCCGACGATCTTACG
>ENA-OXEE01000321-OXEE01000321.1-human-gut-metagenome-genome-assembly--contig:-NODE-321-length-26439-cov-22.3749_pt1 | contig 26439 bp, 24 predicted proteins | sample MGYA00249824_ERZ652242 | MGnify/ENA primary metagenome ERZ652242 (study PRJEB26925, sample SAMN05826943) | human gut metagenome | biome: ENVO:2100002; feature: ENVO:00000062; material: ENVO:00002003... | reverse complement strand
ACGAGATGTAGCTCCGTCTCGTGGGCTCGGAGATGTGTATAAGAGACAGGAATCCCTTCTTATTCATATTTAGTTCCGTAATGAAAGTATTACCTGAACATTACGATTCATGTTTTAGTATGCGTAAGCATCCGATGTGTAACGGAATGTTACATATTGATTTATGGCGTTTTAAATCAATGAAAAGTGGGAAGGTCTATCTTGTAGATGTGGAAATTTATGAGAAACATATTTATGGGATAAAGTTTTATCTGAAATCCCAAGCTCATTTGAAAAATAGATACAAATTTTTGACAAATGATTTTGAACCGAGAAGGATTGTTTTAAGTTGCATCTATATAATGAAACATTATTATGAGATAGATGTCCATTCATCATTTGCTTTTATAGGTGCCAATAGTGCAGGCGAAGATATGAAATGTACAAAGCGTTTTCGGTTTTATAGAAGAATGGTAAATACTTATTTCGGTCGCAAGATATTCGAGCATAGGGTTGATGAAAAAAACAGTGCATATTTAATGTTAAGAAAAACTGAGATTCAGAAAAACTCATCTTTAATAAAAGAGATTGAGGATTTTTTTAAAGGCATTTATATGTTGACTGACTAATAATGGAATCAACTAATTTTCGTTTATATTTTATCGGGGCGTATCGCATACGCCCTACATATTTACGAGCGTATTTCATTCAATGAACATTTATTTTAAAACCTATATAGGAGGTTGTATCAAAATGAGAATTACCTATCAAAAAGTAATGTCATTCTGTTCCCTTAGATGACAAAATAAAAGCTGAATTTTTATTTTGATACACCTTCTTAGGCTTTTGCATGCTATGGGCAATCCGCCACGAAAGACACAGAAAAATAATTGTTTTAATCTGTGTAATCTGTGGTGAAAATACCAAGGGAATCAATTTTAATTTTAAACTATAAATTCAAATTTGCCAATGAAACAGAAAAAAGAAACCTTTCGGGCACGTCTCAGGCAGAGCCGGGGATGCCCAAACAATGAACAGAAAATGAGAACAATTAACCTTTAAAACAAAATTGAAAACGAGATGAAAGTGATGAAAAAAATGTATGTGTCTCCCGAAACGGAGATGAGGACCGTGGAAGTGGAATGCGGCTTTATGACAGCTTCCATTTTCGATGAAAAGAATGAACAGGATAATGGCGTAAGTATCGAAGGCCATAAAACCGGGAATACCGGTGATTATACCGATATTGGTTGGGATAATGCTTCCCGTGGTTTTAGTAACGAAGGATTTTAATCATTAAATTGCAGTGTATTATGAGAAAGATAGTTTATTCTTTAGGAGCGGCTGCCCTTTTGTTTTTGGGCAGTTGCCAAGATGATGCTGTGGTCGAAAATCCGGTAGTTCCGGCTGTGACCGGTGATGAAATCACCTTTGGGTCTTCTTTGGTAAATGCAGAAATTGATACAGAGAGTGATAGCCGTACCGTTTATGGCGATGAGGCTGTAAATGGCGAATATCCTGTTTACTGGGAGGCTGACGGCTCAGACCAGATTGCCATTTACTGCCCGCAGGCATCTAACGGTACAATGGTAAATTACAAAGTGACTCCCGATGCTACTGATGCCACCCATTCGTCTGCAGTGACCAAGGTCAATGCGGAACAAGCCGGATTGCAGTGGGGGGATGTGAATACAACGCATTGTTTCTCTGCCTTCTATCCTGCCGATAAGATTAAGGGTTCGGAGAACGGAAAGCTGATAGGAGAAATCCCCGTAGACCAAAGCCCGGTGGCATGGAAAAAGACGGCCAATGACGCTGGCGGCTACACTTATACCGGCGTTGCCAACACCGACTATGCCTTCATGTGGGCATACAACGAGCACGACCCTCAGCAGGGCGGTGACGTAGCTTTGACATTCCACCCGTGGGTGACCATCCTTGATGTGGAAATCAACGGTCCTGCCAACGCAGGCGAAAGCGTGAAGATGTCGTCCGTGCAGCTGCGCGCCACCGACTATACTACCCTCACCGGCGACTTCATTATCGACTTCACGGATGTGGAGCAGAATCCTAATGACCCGAATGCCGCGCCCGGATACGAAGCATACGGCAGCACGAGTGCCACCCGTAGCCAGCTCTCCATACAGCTTTATGCAGATAAAATAACTGAAGACGGAGTGGAATCAAATTTTGATGACTTCATCACCTTGAATCATGGTGACAAAATCGTGGTGCGCTTCTTCCTGTTGCCTAAGGATGACAATTACGACACTGGCCAGACGCAAAATCTGGAGCTTCGTGTGTCTCCGTTCAACTCGTCCGTACTGGTCCGCACATTGAACGCGCAGGGCAACACGCAGGACGGCGGTATTCTGGCGCACAAGGTGAACAAGGTCATCCTGCCGCCGGTAAGCCAGGCTGGATACAACTACTGGATGTCGTCGCTCAACCCGGGCATCTTCGTCACCGAGCTTTCGCTGCCGGGTTCGAAGTTCTCTTACCAGAACCCGACCGACCAGTCGGGATTGAATACCTACTATCAGAGCCTGTCAGTTCAAAATCAGATAAGGAACGGTATCCGCGCGTTTCACGTGCAGACATACGGCATCAATGAGGATTCCAATGAACCTAGCAGTAATGATCGTAGTGACGAGACTAGTATGACCTTAGGCGTTTCCGTGGCTGAAAAAACTACCGATATAACTTTCAAAGACATGGTGCGCACCGTTGCCGATGGCTTGAAAGAAGCTGAAAACTACGACAAGAACGGAGAATATGCCTTTATATTGCTTACCTATACGGGTAACGCTTCTAAGGGATATGGAAGTGAGTGGCATGGGCAAGGTTTGGGTGGGTATTATGATTGGGCAGTAGCTCCTGACCAGGCATGGATGCAGGCCGTGAAGAACGACTTGGCGGAAATGGCTAAAGACGATAACACCTACCGCCTCTACACCGATGAAATTACGTCGAGCACCACACTTAGGGATTTGGCAGGCCATGTCATCATCAAGGTGAACTATAATAGCGATGCTATGGCTAACCACCTTGCTACGACCGACCGTATACCAGCCCTGTTCTCCATTTGGGGATATGGCAGCCAGTCGGACGACACGCAAGGCTTGCCAAATTCTACAGCCACCCACGCGAATGCTTACGCCATGAACAACCTGCGCTGGGGAACTTCCAATCACTCCGTATCGTCTACGATGCAATTCTTCTATCACGAGGCCAGCTCCATAGGACATAATGACAATGGAGGTGAGGAGACCGAGAGTGAGAAGAAATTCCGCGTGGAAGATATGTGGAACCGTAGCATTAATTACTATAAAAACAACGACTCGCATAGTATGTGGTTTATGAACGACCTCGGCGGCTATTACATTAATGGCGGTTACTCTGGTTCTGAGTCTCAGGGTGGTATCAATGGCTGGACGCAGGAGATTGGCCCGATTGCTACCAAGCATTTGCAGAACCGTACGGAAGACGCTACGCTGGGCATCGTGCTTCTCAACTATGCCGACCCAAGCAACTCGTATTCCGGCAACCTGATTCAGACCATCATCAACAACAACTTCAACTTCCAGTTGCGTACCGATGGTTCTACTCAGTCGGAAACCTATAATGCTACTTACTCAAATGGTGGTAATGCCATCGGTTGGGAATAAGTAGGCTTTTTGTGAAATTACGCATTAACCAGAGGGTGTGTCAAAATAGAAATTGATTATCAAAAAGCAATGTCATCCTGAGCAAAGCGAAGGATCTTGTGTACATCCACTTGTGTATTCGAGATCCTTCACTACGTTCAGGAGGACAAAATGAAAGTGAATTTCTTTTTTGATATACCCTCATATTATAAATTTATTATGAACGAGGAATTTAATGTAGGAGATATTGTAACAATCTTATTAGAAACAGGGGTTCAAAGGACTATGAAGATTATCCAGTATCCCTATCGCTTTACTAATGGAGGGTATAGAACTAACCTTGCGGGCGATGTAAATGGTGGCTTTACTACAATAATATATGATGATAAAGCAAAATGTGGTTGGACAGATAATGGTGGTTACCATGAGGAGGTATTCCCTTTGTCATTATTGACAAAAGTAGAGAATCAGGAACAATAAATTACTCCTTGAACTATGAAGAACAATAAACATTTTGTTATCCTACCGCTCGCCTTGGCTTGCCTCTGCGGATGCACGGACGAAGACTTTGCTAACCATTCAAGCAGTCAGCAAAATACAGAAATTGTAGCCCGTATGGAAGCTCCGGTGCAAAGCCGTACTTGCGTAGGCAATGACACAGACGAAAGTACGGTAGGCATCCTATGGACACCCGGCGACCGCATCGGTGTGTACGGTTCCGGCGGCACACGTAATGCCCTGTTTTCTTCTACAAATACAAGTACTGTTGCCGAAGCCGTGTTTTCCGGTAACCTGAACCAAGGCGAGCAGCCTGTCTATGCCTACTATCCGTACAGCGAGGAGAACGCTTCGGCAGACGGGTCAGTCATCAAAGGCAACCTGAAGTTAGTGCAGGTTTACGACATGACGACGGGCGCATTGGAAGCCGACTACAAAGTAGGGACACCCTCGTTTACCTCGGCAGACGGAAAGTCGTACGAATTTACGTTCAGCCACTTGTTCTCCTTGCTGAAGTTCGATATCAATGCCACCGGCACAGCCTTGGAAGGCGACCATTTGGAAAGCATCGTCCTGACCTTACCCGAAGGCAGACAGTTGGGCGGTGAGTTTACATTCGATGCCGCTTCACGGGCTGTAACCTGGATCGGAACGCCCGAAGGGGCAAACACACTGACTATGAACTGGAGCGATACGCCCGCCCTGAGCAGCGGTTCGCAATACTCCGGATATATCACCTGCGCCCCAGCCATCCGCCGGGGCGATGAAATCAAAATCACCATCCTGACCCACAAGTTTAAGGCGGAATTTACCCGCACTGCGTTGGTGGACTTCGCGGAAAATACATGCTACACGTTCCCATTGTCATTACAAAACTATGCCGCGGACTTGGAGATAACCGAACGTCCCGCCATCCAATCGTTTGCATTCAATGCGGCCAATAACGAAGGAAAAATCCTTGCCACGAAACTGGTGTTCAACGGCACCACGACCCGCCCGGTGGAAAATACGGCAGAGACGCTCGCCATCGGCACGGACGGCATCAAGGGTTGCATCCCTTATCTTTATGACTTCAAGTTGAAACCGACTTTCACCGTGCCTGAAGGCATGACCGTGACCGTCGATGGAACGCCCCAAACCAGCGGCGAAAGCGAACAGGACTTCAGCCGCCCGCTGACCTACACCGTGAGCAACGGCACGGAAAGTCGCAATTACGTGGTGGACGTGACAAACACAGGGCTTCCGATAGTCGTGCTAGAGACCGAAGGCGGAAGACGGCAATGGGAAGAGGCTGGCCTGACAGTGCTCGGAAAAGACGAGGATTGGGACGAGAACGATTACTTTACGCTCTATAATGCCGACGGCACGGTGGACGTGGAGGAGAATTTATGTACGGTACGCCTGCGCGGCAACTCCACGCAAAACTTCCCCAAGCTGCCTTTCGCACTGAAGTTTAAGGACAAGGTCGGCCCGCAAGGCATGCCCACCGACAAACGTTGGGAACTGTTGGCCAACTGGATGGACCGCACCATGCTGCGCAATGCTGTGGCCTTGGATGTAGCACAGCGCACGGAAAAGGCCCTGTCCGACGGATTGGGATGGAATCCGCGCGGAGTGAACGTAGAACTGGTTATTAACGGACGCCACGTGGGCAACTATTTCCTTGTAGAGAAAGTTAAGATTGATGGCGACCGCATTAACATCCACGACTGTTACGAAGATGTTGTGGACGATGGGAACGCCAATCCCACGGTGGCTGACTGCGGCTACCTGCTGGAATTTGATGACAATTATGATGAGACAGATAAGTTCCGCACAGGGCGCGGACTGCCTGTAATGTTTAAGGACGAAGTGCCTGATGATTTGTTTGAGGTTGTAAAGGAGAAGGTGGAAACCATAGAGGCAAATTTAAAGAAAGGTGATTACGCTGCTGCTTATGAACAACTGGACATCAACTCGGTCATCGACTACTTCTTCGTGCAGGAACTGACGTTCAACAACGAATACAAGCATCCGAAGAGTGTCTATATGTACATTGACGGCAATGGTCCGCTAACGGCTGGCCCTGTATGGGATTTCGACTGGAATACATTTATCATTCCTGATCAGGTACATGCTTTTGGAGGTATATACATCGACCAGTTGCGGAATACCAACGAGTGGCTTTACGGCGGTTCTAAATTGGCAGGCAAAAGTTGGTGGCCGTTTGACACCCCTGATTATACCAACGATATGCCTTATATGTGGTATCCGCTTCTGTTTAAGGATGCTACATTCGGGAGTAAAGTTCAAGAACGGTGGGCTACTATTTATCCGGCTTTGGTTGAAGTTACGGAAGAAATAGATCGTTTGGCTGAACAGAACCGCGTATCTGACCAATTTAATTTTGCGATGTGGCCAACAACCCGAGACTTGAAAAATACTGTAGGAGCCGCATTCAATGGCGACGAGGAGATGAGTTTCGATGCAGCTATTCAGTCTATGAAGAAAGCCTATACAGACCGTTTGGAATGGATGAACAGCCGAATTCTTAGCGGGAATTTCGTTACTAATGCGGAATAACAAGATTATGTCAGCAAAGCGGACATCTTTGCTTTTGCTTACCGCAAGGGTGTCTTGCTTTCGCTTGGCATATTGAAATGATAAATTGAATAAAAACAAAACATAAAGTTGAAACGGTACGGAGCATGCCTCTTCCCATCCTCATACTCCAGAAAGTGTCCGTGGCGTAGTGAGATATGCGATTTGATGAATCTGGGTTCATCGGCATACGAACCCGCATGAAACAGCCAATGAACTTAGGTTCGTAGGCTGATGAACTAGGATGCATTTTTGTCAGCACTTATCTGCCATATTGGCAATGCTTAGGCGATAACATAAAATCTTTATTTTTTAATCAATCATACATGTTTATGAGAAAGTTTCTTTTGGCAGCCATGGCTATGGTTGCCTTGTCGGCTTCTGCTCAGAGCGGAACGGCAGAAAAGAGTGAAACCTCCAGTTTCTGGAGCAATTGTTTTGTGAGCGCGGGTGTAGGTCCGCAAGTATTGTTCAGCGATCACGACCGCCAGCTTGATTTTGGTGACCGCATTTCGCCTGCGTTAGACATTGCCGTAGGTAAGTGGTTCAAGCCGTGGGTCGGCGTACGCTTGATGTATAGCGGTGTGCAGATGCGGGGAGCTACCCGTTGGGGAGCGGCTCACTCTACAGGTGAGGAAGTTCCCGGATGGGGTTCTGGTTTGCACAAACAGAAGTTCGGTTCGTATCACGTACATGCCGATGCGCTGTTCAATCTGACCAATGCCTTTGGCGGGTACGATGAAAACCGCGTATGGAACGGCAGTGTGTATGCGGGTATTGGCGTAATGGGTACAGCCGAAGCTCCTACTTCTGCATGTGTGGCTGGCGATTTCGGTATTCTGAACACGTTCCGTGTAGCTAAAGACTGGGATGTTAACCTCGACCTTCGTGGCACGTTAGTGCAAGACAAGTTCGATGGTGAAGAAGGTGAAGCTATTGACGGCGTATTAGGCTTGACGGTTGGTGTGACTTACCGTTTTGCTTTGCGCGGTTGGTAAAAAAGTGCACTTAAGCTTATTTATCTGACGAGAAAGCACGAACCAGCGGGAATTTCCCCGTTCGGTTTCGTGCTTTTTTTGTGTCTTATGCCGTTAACATGAAATTGTTTTAGCCAAATGCTTTCACGATTTGATGAAAATTCGTTATCTTTGCTTCAAGTGATGATTTATAAAACAACGTAGAATGAAACTGAAGCATATCCACATTGATAATTATAAGTTATTCCACGATTTTGACATTGATTTTTGTGACGGGAATGAACCTCTCCGTATCGTGGTGATTGCCGGAATCAATGGCATCGGGAAAAGTACGCTTTTGGAATACATCAAGCCGAAAAATATGTCATCCACTTCTTTCGGAACCATCCAAGTTGTGACAGAAGGAGAGGATAAAGTGTTTGCGGTTCCTCCTTCAATGCTTCAGGATAAAGCGTATAAAGAAGCTTTCAGCTCTGTTTTATATTTCAGCGCGGATAATGCCGGTACTGATTCGCTGGATTTGGAAGATTTGTTGGGTTATTCCGATTCAGACTTGGCACTTATTCGAATGGAAATCATACGGAAGCAAAAGGAGGTGAGGAATGCAAAAAATCAATAAAGGGAATCCTCCCGCTTTTTTCTCGGACTTCATAAAAAAGTCTAAGCCGAAAGATTGGAATGACATTGCTCCTCAAGAACGAGACTTTTGCGTACAATAATCTGTTGGTGTCTTGTAACTCCGAAGAATATGGAGCCAAATACAAAGACAAGCAAATCAAAAGCAAGGCAGATTATGCTTTTCTTATAAATCCGACAGTTGATGCTCCTTCCGACTATATAGAATATACCTTTACCGGAGAGATGGAGGCTATTGGTGGAAACCAAAAAGGTATTCAAACAATTAATTATTTCAACTTAAACGAACAGAGTCTGGTAAATCGTCGGAAAAGGGTTATTAAAAACCTTGGTAGTATGAAAGATTATTTGACCGAAGACGAACTTGTTGCCGCTATCAGAGAGTTCGAAACGATGATTCGGCAATTATATAGACAAGGTTGAATAAAACTCTCCTAAGATTTCTGATAATGCCCTAACCTGTAAAGTAAAGCACGAAGCCAAACGGATTTTTCCGTTACGCTTCGTGCTTTTTTTGTGTCTTGTACCTCTATGGATGATTAGATAATCAACATTCCTGAGTAAGGAGTTTCCGGTGATTGCATGCGTATTATGTCACTGTTGCAAGACGCTATTAATTGCTGGGCGTAAGCATATACCTCGTCAGGTAATCCGGTTTTCAATAACAATTGTTCTGCAATATGTTTTTTTCCGATAGCACTATTGTAACTTTCGTAAAGTGCACGCCTCTCTTCCACAATGACATTTCTATCATTTAGCTTGAAAAGCTCAATTGTATATTTGCCTTTCAGACTTTCTTTTCCATTGATAATACGCGGTTGCATAATATGTTGGTTGTAGACAATATAGTTTGATGGGGATTCGGTAGAAGGGTTGATGATAAGTGGTTCTTCTTTACTTATGTCATGGGTGTCAATACTTCGTTTGGTTTCATCTGCCAGCGGAAAATTAGTCTTTTTATAACTTCTGTTGCAAATAGTGCAAGCGAAGAGCAGATTTTTCCAGTCGTGTCCTAACCAATGATATTGATTTTTAGGACGGTAGTGTTCCACATCGTCGTAGGCTCCTTCAACTTTCTTTTCACAATAGGCGCATTTATAGGCTTGATCTTTCAGCAATTGTTCTTTTACGTCGCTTGCTTTGTAGATAGCAGGATCGACTTGACTAGCTGAAGTAGGGATCGGAGCCTTTTGAAGGGTAGCGGGTATTGTTTTTGATTTATTGAAATGCCTCATAGTTGAATCTTTAATTGTTCTGCTATCAATTTTATTAAATTATCGGCTTTTATGCTTTCCGGGCTTTGTAGGTAGGAAATAGCGGATAATGCATGATTTAATTTTTCGAGTTGCTGTTGTTCAGCTTCTGATAGGGTTGTTTTCGCTAATAATTGATTCCGTTGTTTGATTTTTTCATCCCATTCAGGCGGGAATAGAGATTGAAGCCCGAACCAATCGCTTAGAAGTACTTGTCCGATACTTCCCGTATTTATACCGTTGTTCATTTCCTCTTTCTCAGAGCTAAGGTTGACGATTTGGGCAATGTTACTTGCTCCTACTACAATGATAGGGCTATGAGTTGAAACAATAAACTGGATGTTAGGGAATGTATGGTTTAGCTGTTTTAGGATGATGCGTTGCCAGAGTGGATGTAAATGTAAATCTACTTCATCTATCAGTACAATTCCTTTCCCAATTAAAGGATTGGGCATTGACGGATTGGCTTCAGCCATGCGTGCAGCTAAATCAGCTACCATTGAAATGACGATTTTATACCCATCACTCATCTGTTCGATGCGTAGTTCATGTATGTTTCCGTCTTTTTCGATTCTATCCATTACGAAACGGAGTGGTTTAGTTTCGATACGAGGGTTTTGAAAAGAATTTATAAAACCGGATAAAGCGTTTCGCACAGTATTTAAAACCGGTGATTTGTAGTTCCAATCTTTTAGCTTTTCTTTCATTCTGCGTTCTTCATCTTCCATTAAATCAAACCAGCCGAAGAATCGTTTAAAATCTGTAGCGGGTATTAAAGCGTTTTTATAGCAGTCCCAGCGTTCATAGGCTTGCGCAAAACCTCTTTTGCGGGCAGGAACTTCAAATTGCCCTCTTCCGGTACCATAATAGGCAAAGATCGGTATGTGTATATCTGTTTGACCGGCTATAATTGCTTCTTTACAATGAATTGCCGCCTTTTTTAATAGTTCATAATTAGCTTTGGGCGGATTTGAGATACCTTTGCGGTAGCGGATAGAAGCCATAGTGCCGTTCTCATCTTCTAATTCGGCATCAACAGTCAGATAATCAGCCATTTTTCCATAACGGTTGATATGTACGTCCATTTCAGACAGTTGAAAATCAGATATTCCGGGAAATTGCATGGAATAGGGAGCGATAGCAGTAGCCATTGCATCCAATACAGTTGTTTTTCCGAAACCATTATCGCCTAATAAAATTATGACATTCTTGTCTTTTGGGAAAGATAATTTTTTCGTTACATTTCCTATGAGGCGCATATTGGTAATAGCAATACTATTAAAACGCATATATCAATTCTTTTTCTGTGTTTGCTTTATTTTTACTATTACAAATTTAGGGAAAAATTTGTATTGTTGCAATAAAACAAGGTAGAAATCCAAATATTTGGCATGGCTCTTTTATTTAAAATATTAAATGGATATCCGCATTTGCCAAATACCTGTAGGGGCAGATTATTTTCTTTCCAGCACCACCCGCTCTGAGCAAAGTTGGGCGGTTTTGTCTCTGTGGGTAATGAGGATAAGTGTTTTGTCTTGAACCAAACGGGAGAGGCGTTCCATTAGGATGCGTTCGGTCTCTTCATCCAGGGCGGAGGTCGGTTCGTCTAATAGCAGGATGCTTCCGGGACGGAGCAGGCCGCGGGCAATGGCGATGCGCTGGGCTTGCCCTTCACTCAGTCCGCTTCCTAATTCTCCGCACGGGGTGTCCAGTCCTTCGGGCAGGGTATAGACAAAATCGGCTGCTGCTGTATGGAGGGCATCGCGCAATTGGCTTTCGGTTGCTTGGGGATTTCCTAACAGGAGATTGTCGCGGACATTTCCGCTGATGAGTGTATTCCCTTGGGGCACGTAAACCAAATTGCAGCGCAGACGGGGCGATGCTTCGGCTTCTTTTTGGTTGTCGTAAAAGATAATGCGCCCTTGATTGGGGCTAAGCAGGGAAAGCATCAAACGGATAAGCGTACTTTTTCCGGCTCCGGTTTCACCGAAAACTGCCGTCAGGCTTCCGGGACGGAAGTCGTGAGAAAAGCGTTCGATGATGTTCCGATGTCCGTCGGGATAGGAGAAAGTCACATTTTCGATGCGGATGCCTGCCTTTCCCTTCAGCCGAATCGGTTCTCCTTGTTCTTCGGCAGGCAATTGAGACAACTCTGCCAGACGTTCTACCGAAGCCGAGGCACGGACAAAGGCGGGCACTTGGCGGCCCATTTCAGCCATGGGGCGTTGCACTTGGGACACCAGTTGCAGGAATGCAGCCATCATGCCGAAAGTGACCGTTCCGGCTGCCAGTCCATGGATTCCCCATAAGAATGCGGTGAGATATCCGGCGGCAAACCCCAGTTGTACGATTGTCCGTGAAAAGAGGGAGAACCCTGTACGGTGCATGATTTGCTGTTGCAGGTTTCCTTGCAAAGTCTGAAGCGCGCCGATGACTTGTGGGGTATATTCTAAGGTGGATATGAGTGTCCGGTGTTGCAGGTTTTCTTGCACGTGCGACTGTATCCGGCTGTCTGTATTACGGATATCGCGTGTCAGTCGGTGGATTTTCCGCACGTAGGCTTTGCTGAGCAGCAGGGCTGCCGGAGTGATGAAGACCAATATTCCTGCCAGACGAAGGTCTAGCCGGGTCAGGAAGAAAAAAGCTCCGGCTAGCTGGATAGCCGTTACGAGGACGGCAGGCAATGTCCGGCAAAGGATGTCGGTGACGGTATATACATCGCTTTCCAGCCGGTTCAGGATGTCTCCCGTGTGGAAAGTCTCCCGTCCTGCCCACCGGCTTTCCATTAAGTGGATAAAAAGGTTTTGCCTAAGGCTATTCCTCATGCTTGTCGCTGTATGTATGTTGAGTTTTCCCATACAGTATGAGGCGGCTATCTGCATTCCAGAGCAACTTATCAATAGCAGGATATACAGGGTGGTATTGCCTTCTGTTTGTCCGGTAGCAATGTCAATCAGGTGTTTGCTAAGCCAGACGAAGAATAATGAGAGGCAGACATGCACAATGCCGATGAGGCTGTTCGCAAGAATCCGCAGGCGGTATCCTTTCGAAGCTTTTTGTATCCAATGTAGGTAATCGGCTGGTTTCATTTCGATGTCTTGGTTTTATTTATGATACGGCAGATTTTCAACAAATATCTGCGGATAGGCAACAACTGCTGCCAGATATAGGCTTTCCTGCGTTCGGCATCCGCATCGCAATCGGTTTGCTTTCCGTCTCTGATAAGGTATTTCACTTTTCCGATAATGTCTTTGCGCCTGCATTGTTCGGTAGCCCGAAGGTTTCCGTCTCCCATTAAAGTGACGTTTTCCCCGTCCAGACTGCGGATTCTGTGTAATACGTATGGGCCTTCAGGCAAATGTGCCAATACGATGTCTCCTTTTCGGATATGGGAGCAGTGTTCTAAAACGATACAATCCTGATTCTCGATGATAAAAGGGTACATGCTGTTTCCTTTGGCGTGGAAGGTAACGGTTTTCCCTTCTGCCAACAAAGCCGTTATTTCAGAAAACATGACTTCGTTGGGCACTATCATCTTATGGATGTCTGAGGACTGGTTCATGATGCTTGTCGTTAAGATTGGGTACAAAAGTAATGAATTTATCCGGGTTGTGAAACTTGTAGCGAACATTTGCTGTTTCTACGTTGTTTTATTTTAACGGATAAGATGCTTGGTTTTGTTTTTTTATTTGTATCTTGCCGCATAAAAATACGGAATGTATAACTAAAAGCACAAAGACATGAAAAATTTTAGATTGGAATCTGTTATTTTAGCGATTGGCTTGTTATTATTGGGAATCTGCATCAAAGGCGGGTTCGATTCTTTTGCGGAGCGCGACCGTAGCGTAAATGTGAAAGGTCTGGCGGAAGAGGAAGTTCCAGCGGACAAGGTGACGTGGCCCTTGGTGTATAAAAGTTTGGGCAATGACTTGAGCACATTGTACGATGAAATCAAGCGTTCGAACCAAACCATCGTGCAGTTCTTAAAAGAAAAGGGCATTTCCGAGACCGAAATCAGCATCAACGCTCCAGAGATTATCGACCTGAAAGCCGACCGGTATAGCAATCAGGAGAATACGGCGTATCGGTATAATGTGACTTCGGTGATAACCGTGACTTCGAATAAGGTGGATTTGATTCGTGACTTAGTGACCGAGCAGGGTGAATTATTGAAGCGGGGCATAGCCGTTACGGGAGGAGACTACCGGTATAACATTCAATATGAATATACGGGCTTGAACACCATCAAGCCGAAAATGATTGAGGAAGCTACCAAGAATGCGCGTGAAGCCGCCGAGAAGTTTGCGAAGGATTCGGATAGTAAGTTAGGCAAAATCCGCCATGCTTACCAAGGTCAGTTCAGTATCAGTGACCGTGACGCGAATACGCCTTATATTAAAAAGGTAAGGGTGGTCACTACGATAGATTATTCGCTGGAAGATTAAAAAAACGGTTAAAAGTTTTCACTTTCAGGAATTTATTGTACCTTTGCACCCGATTTAGATCAATATAAAGTCTAACACAATTAGTTATTTACAAAACAATTATTTAAACTTAATGGAAAACTTAAAAGACGTAAAGCCCATTGAAGATTTCAACTGGGAAGCTTATGAGAACGGTGAGTCAACCTCAAGCATAAGCAAGGAAGACCAAGAAAAGGCTTATGACAACACCTTGAACAAAGTAGGTGACCATGAGGTAGTTGACGGTACTGTTATCGCAATGAACAAACGTGAAGTCGTTGTTAACATCGGCTACAAATCAGACGGTATCATTCCGTTGAGCGAATTCCGTTACAATCCGGATTTGAAGGTGGGTGACACTGTAGAAGTGTACATCGAAAACCAAGAAGACAAGAAAGGTCAGTTAATCTTGTCGCACAAGAAAGCACGTGCTACACGTTCTTGGGACCGTGTGAACGAAGCTCTCGAAAACGAAGAAATTGTCAAGGGTTACATCAAGTGCCGTACGAAGGGCGGTATGATTGTAGACGTATTCGGCATCGAAGCATTCTTGCCGGGCTCTCAAATTGATGTGAAACCTATCCGCGACTACGATGTATTCGTAGGCAAGACCATGGAATTCAAGGTGGTTAAAATCAACCAAGAATTCAAGAACGTTGTTGTTTCTCACAAGGCTCTTATCGAAGCAGAATTGGAACAACAGAAGAAAGAAATCATCAGCAAACTCGAAAAAGGCCAGGTACTGGAAGGTACTGTCAAGAATATCACTACTTACGGAGTATTCATCGACTTGGGCGGCGTAGACGGTTTGATTCACATCACCGACTTGTCTTGGGGCCGTGTAAGCGATCCGCATGAAGTTGTTCAGTTGGATCAGAAACTGAACGTGGTTATCCTCGACTTCGATGACGAAAAGAAACGTATCGCTTTGGGTCTGAAACAATTGACTCCGCATCCTTGGGATAGCCTCGACCCGAACTTGAAGGTAGGCGACCATGTGAAAGGTAAAGTTGTCGTTATGGCTGATTATGGAGCATTCGTTGAAATCGCTCCGGGCGTAGAAGGATTGATTCACGTATCTGAAATGTCTTGGTCACAACACTTGCGTTCGGCTCAAGACTTCATGAAGGTAGGCGATGAAATCGAAGCCGTAATCTTGACTTTGGACCGCGACGAACGTAAGATGTCTTTGGGTATCAAACAATTGAAACCGGATCCATGGGAAACTATCGAAGAAAAGTATCCTGTAGGTTCTAAGCATACTGCTAAGGTTCGCAACTTCACTAACTTCGGTGTATTTGTAGAAATCGAAGAAGGTGTTGACGGTTTGATTCACATCTCAGACTTGTCTTGGACAAAGAAAATCAAACATCCTTCAGAATTCACTCAAATCGGTGCTGATATCGAAGTCGTTGTATTGGAAATCGATAAGGAAAACCGCCGCTTGAGCTTGGGTCACAAGCAATTGGAAGAAAATCCGTGGGATGTATTCGAAACTGTATTTACAGTAGGTTCGGTACACGAAGGACAAATCATCGAAATGCTGGATAAGGGTGCCGTTATCGCTTTGCCTTACGGTGTAGAAGGTTTCGCAACTCCGAAGCACTTGGTAAAAGAAGATGGTTCTCAAGCTCAGTTGGACGAAAAGCTTCCGTTCAAGGTTATCGAATTCAACAAGGACGCTAAGCGCATCATCTTGTCTCACAGCCGTATCTTCGAAGATGCTCAAAAGGCAGAAGAAAAGGCAGAAAAGAAGGCTAAGAAGGCAGCTAAGAAAGAAGACGCTCCGATGATTCAGAATCAGGCAGCTTCTACTACCTTGGGTGACCTCGATGCTTTGGCTGCATTGAAACAACAATTGGAAGAAGGAAAGAAATAATATTGCTTCTTACATAGAATAAAGAAAAAGGATATGCCCTTGCGGGTGTATCCTTTTTTTATGTGTATCCGAGATGCTTCACTCCGTTTAGCATGACAAATGCTTTTTCGCAATTCATTTCTGATTGATATCGTATTTTGTAAATCGAGAAGTGTAAATCTGTGCCTTTCTGTGTCGTCTGTGTACTATAAAAAAAGCGCCAGCAATATTTGCCGGCGCCTTTTCTTAACTTGTCAGTTTCTGATTATTTCTTGAAATATCTGTTATACAGACCTTCGAAACCTTTTCCGTGACGAGCTTCGTCTTTAGCCATTTCGTGAACTGTATCGTGGATAGCGTCCAAGTTCAGTTGTTTAGCACGGGTAGCGATGCGTTTCTTGTCTTCGCAAGCACCAGCTTCAGCGTTCATGCGTTTTTCCAAGTTAGTTTTGGTATCCCAAACACAGTCGCCCAGCAATTCAGCGAACTTAGAAGCGTGTTCAGCTTCTTCCCATGCGTAGCGTTTGAAAGCTTCAGCTACTTCAGGATAACCTTCGCGGTCTGCTTGGCGGCTCATTGCCAAGTACATACCAACTTCGGTGCATTCGCCCATGAAGTGGTTGTTCAGGTCTTTAATCATTTCTTCATCGCAACCTTTTGCTACGCCGATAACGTGTTCGTCAACAAAAGTCAGACCGTTGTTGTCTTCTTCCATTTCTTTGAATTTAGAAGCGGGAGCTTTACACAATGGGCATTTTTCGGGAGCTGTTTCACCTTCATGGATGTAACCACATACTGTACAAATAAATTTTTTCATAATCGAATGATTTTAAATGAGTTAGTTATTTAGTTAATACATTAGCCTTTAAAGCTGTTTTTTAATTTTCATTCATGTTCAAGCAATTCGGACATACACCCTTATAATAGCGGTGTATTTCTTCTATCTGATACCCTTTTTCACGCAAATGCTTCATGTCTTCCGGTTCTTCCGGTGATAGAGGAATGTCGGTTATTTTTCCGCATACTTTGCATTGGAAGTGTGCATGTACCGAAGTGTCTCCGTCAAAGCAGGCATTCCGTTCATCGATGGTCAACATTCGCGCAGCTCCATGCTCTACAAAAAGCTTGAGCGTATTGTAGACCGTTGTTTTCGATAGGGTAGGAATATCTGGACATAACGCCATATAGATTTCATCGATGCGCGGATGAGTATGGTGCTTCAGCAAGTAATCCATAATGGCAATACGCTGTACGGACGGCTTGATGTGATAACTGAGCAGATATTCGTAAGCATTCATCTTTATTACTTTCTTATTTGTAATTATTACAATTTTAAATCTGAGGCAAAGATAGAAATATTTTTCTTATCTGCAAAACGTGGATTGCTTTTTTTACTTTTTTTCAATATGGGTAGTTGTTACTCCTTTTTTATATTATCTTTGTCCGTTGTAAATTAGACATTAAATGATACCCTTATGAAATATGGTTTTGTAAAGGTGGCGGCTGCTATTCCTCAAGTAAAGATAGCCGACTGCCAGTATAATGCGGAACAGGCTGAAAGCCTGATAGCGAAAGCCGAAGGAAGCGGCGTGCAGGTGATTGTGTTTCCTGAACTGAACCTTACGGGATATTCGTGTGGAGACTTGTTCGGGCAGACTTTGTTGCTGGAGCAGGCAGAGTTGGGTTTGATGCGTGTGATGAATAACACACGTCAATTGGATATAATTTCCATTGTCGGAATGCCGGTACGGGTGGAATCTGTATTGATGAATTGTGCAGTAGTGATTCAAAAAGGAAAGATATTAGGCATTGTCCCCAAAACTTATTTGCCCAATTATAAGGAGTTTTACGAGCATCGTTGGTTTGCTTCAGCCTTTACTTATACGGATGAGGTGGTAGTCCGCTTATGCGGGCAGCTTGCGCCGGTTAGCGCTAATTTGTTGTTTGAGACATCGGAAGTACGTTTTGGCATTGAGCTTTGCGAAGATGTGTGGGCACCTGTTCCTCCCAGTTCTGCATTGGCTTTGAAAGGTGCGGATATCATTTTCAATCTTTCTGCCGATACGGAAAACATCAGCAAACATCAGTATTTGCGTTCGCTCTTGGCACAGCAGTCGGCTCGGTGTTTGGCTGGCTATGTCTTTGCTTCTTCGGGTTTCGGAGAATCAACCACGGATGTGGTATTTGCCGGTAACGCGTTGATTTATGAGAATGGAGGCCTGCTGGCGGCATCCGAACGTTTTTCTTTCGATAAACAATTGGTGATGAGCGAAATTGATGTCGAGCGGTTGCGTGGTGAACGTTTGTTGAATACGACATTTGCCGCAAGTGTCCGCCAAATGGATGGTTGTCCGGCAAAAGTGATTCAGACGGAGCGTGTGCCGGAAAAAGAGCTCTTTTTGACCCGTAAAATAGAGCCGCATCCGTTTGTCCCTGCAGGAGGGGAGTTGCTTGACGGACGTTGTGAGGAGATTTTCTCTATTCAGATAGCTGGTTTGGCAAAACGGTTGGTGCATACAGGATGCAAGACGGTCGTAGTTGGCATTTCGGGTGGACTGGATTCGACATTGGCACTATTGGTATGCGTGAAGACATTCGATAAGTTGGGTTTGTCGCGCAAAGGGATTGTCGGGATTACGATGCCCGGATTTGGCACTACAGGGCGCACGCATCACAATGCGGTCGAATTGATGCGCTCGTTGGGAGTGACATCACGCGAAATCAGTATCCGTGAGTCATGTATCCAGCACTTTAAAGATATCGGGCATGATTTGGACGTCCATGATGTGACATACGAAAACAGCCAGGCGCGTGAACGCACCCAAATCTTAATGGATTATGCCAATAAAATAGGAGGGCTGGTCATCGGTACGGGTGACCTTTCCGAGTTGGCATTGGGATGGGCTACATACAATGGCGACCACATGTCGATGTATGGTGTCAATGCCAGCATTCCGAAAACGTTGGTGCGTTATTTGGTGAATTGGGTAGCCGAAACCGGTGTGGATGCCGATTCGCGTGCGACCTTATTGGATATCATCGATACGCCGATTAGTCCGGAACTGATTCCTGCCGACGAGAACGGCAATATCAAGCAGAAGACCGAAGATTTGGTAGGACCTTACGAGTTGCATGATTTCTTCTTGTATCATTTCTTGCGTTTCGGTTTCCGTCCGGCTAAGATTTATTACTTAGCTTGTGTAGCTTTCCGTGGGAATTATGATGACGCGACAATCAAGAAATGGCTGACCAATTTCTTCCGCCGTTTCTTTACTCAGCAATTCAAGCGTTCTTGTTTGCCCGATGGTCCGAAAGTTGGTTCGGTATCGTTAAGCCCGCGGGGCGATTGGCGTATGCCGAGCGATGCCAGTGCCGCTTTATGGCTTCAAGAGTGCGAAGAGCTATAATTTAATATATTGAACACAGAGACGCAGAGGCACAGAGGAATATTTTTTATCAAGAATAAAAACTCCGTGTCTCTGCGTCTCTGTGTTCAATAATTGAAAAATCAAAGCTCGTCCAGTTCTTTCCCGGTGCGTTCCATGATGCTTGCGGCTAAGTTATCGGCTACTTGGATAATCGAGACTAACGGATAAAGTTTTTTGGATGTGTCATAGCAACGCTGGTCTTCGAAACTGTTCATGTTGATGCCGAAAGCTCCCATGTGCCAGCGGATGGCAAGCATTTCGTCGTCGCTCATTTCCAGTCCGTTGCAAAGCAAGAGGATAACCGATTTCTCACCGTGTCCCATTGGGAAGCCTTTGTATGATACTTTATAGCCTTCGGTGTCTTCCCAAATTCCCAATGCGTTTTTGGTCTTTTTTACAGAGCGGATATAGATGTCGCTTTTGCATACGTCATGCAACAGGCTGGCAATGATGACATTGTCTCTGCCTACTTCTTTTTCCAGTCCGGGCTCTAATGCTTTCATGCCTTCCCATACCATGAGGGCTGCTTTGCAAGTATTAAGCGAGTGCTGTACCAGCCCTCCTTCGGTATTCAGATGATGGTTGGCAGATGCGGGTGCGTTGAAGAACCCCATTTCTTCCAATCCTTCAATAACGTCTTCCACTCCGTCGCGGTTGGTTGACCGCAACAATTCTACAAATTCTTCTTTATTTTTTTTCAAGTCCATATTGAGTATATATAATATAAGGTGTGGCAAGATACGAAGAAGATTCTGAATAGGCAAATAAAACGGAAGACTTTCGACTCTTTTGATTTAGCCTTCAAAGCCTTTCACCCTTCACTCTTCAGTTTCTGAATAGGCTTTTCTATTCTGGAAATGGAGTTTAGCGTGCAGAATCGAACTTTTCTGAAAAGCTTTCAGGCTTTTTCGTAGACTCAAATAGCTGTCAATATAAAAAGAGTTATCATTTCATTCAATTTTGATAAATCCTTTGTATATTTACCGAGACTTAGTAATCACAGTTTGTTAAAATTAAAATGAAATGCTTATGAGAAATTTGTTAGGAGTAGTTGGAGCAGTTTTGTTATTTGCAAATTGCACCTCTCAGCAGAAAGAGAATGTCCTTCCGACATTTCAAAACATGGGAAATCCGTTGATTACGGATAAGTTTACAGCCGACCCGGCACCGATGGTTCATAATGGGACGCTTTATTTGTATGTTGGTCATGATGAATTTTATGAAGGTCAGGACTCTGCATCCGGTGGAAAGGAATTCAATATTACGGAATGGCTTTGCTATTCGACAGAAGATATGCAGACATGGACAGACCATGGTTCGGTATTGAAGCCGACTGATTTCAGTTGGGCTGTAGGGGAGGCTTGGGCATCTCAAGTCGTGGAAAAAGACGGCAAATTTTATTATTATACTACCGTACAAGGTGGTGAGCCATACGTAGGAAAAGCAGTCGGAGTTGCGGTAGGCGATTCTCCTACAGGACCGTTTAAGGATGCGATAGGTAAACCTTTGGTATGTGATACCATGACATCTAACGGGGCACGTGGCTGGTGGAACGATATTGACCCGACCGTATTGATTGACGACGAAGGACAGGGTTGGATAAGTTGGGGAAACGGAACCTGTTTCTTGGCTAAACTGAAACCCAATATGATTGAATTGGACGGTGATATTCAAGTGGTAGATTTGCCGAAATATGTAGAAGGGCCGTGGTTGCATAAACGGGGAGATATGTATTACCTGACTTATGCGTCTATGGGCGAAGGAAGAGAAACCATTTCGTATGCAACGGCATCATCGGTTGCAGGACCGTGGACCTATCAAGGTGAACTTACGGGCATGGCTGAAAACAGTTTCACAATTCATCCGGGAATCATCGAATTTAAAGATAAGTGGTATTTGTTCTATCACAATGCTGCTCTGACGTTGGATGGACATGAAGGGGCTATCGGACGTAGAAGCGTATGTGTGGATGAATTGTTCTATAATCCAGACGGAACCATGAAGTTCGTGGAACAGACGAAAAAGGGTGTAAGTGCAAAATAATTTAGTAAATTGATTGAAATGAAAACATTATCTTTTATAGCAGTCTGCCTGTTGGCTTTGTCAACAGCTACTGCCCAGACTTTGCCGGAAGGTACACCGGCTCAGACAAATGTACCGGAAATGAAATACCCGTGTGTGGATAATTCTTCGAGAGCGACTTTTAAGATAAAGGCTCCCGAAGCTCAAAATGTGCAAGTAGACATTTGCGGGAAAAAATGGCAGATGGCTAAAGATGCCGAAGGCGTATGGAGTGTAACGACAGACCCTTTGGTAGTAGGCTTCCATTATTATTTCTTGATTGTTGACGGAGTGGCTGTTAATGACCCTGCCAGTGAGACATTCTTCGGGTGCGGTAAAATGGCGAGTGGCATCGAGATACCGGAAACGCCGGAAGTTGCCGCTTATTATACCTATGACAAGTCTGTACCTCACGGACAAGTTCGTGAATGTCATTATTATTCTACGGTAGAACAAAAGGAACGCCGTTGTTTTGTCTATACGCCGGCAGATTATGATGTTAATACATCCAAACGTTATCCGGTTTTGTATTTGCAGCATGGAATGGGTGAAGACGAACGGGGCTGGAGCCAACAAGGCAAAATGGCGAATATCCTGGATAATCAGATTGCTGCAGGCAAATGTGAACCGATGATTGTCGTTATGGATTATGGAAATTGTGGTTATATTCATGGTACGAAGCCGGGTGAATCCCGTGAAGAATTCGGCGCATCGTTTACGCCTATTTTATTGGAAGACATCATTCCGTATATAGACAAGACTTTCCGGACACTGACAGACAGAGACAATCGTGCCATGGCAGGTTTGTCATGGGGAGGGCATCAGACTTTCCAGACAACCTTGGCTAATTTGGACAAGTTTGCTTATATCGGCGCATTCAGCGGTGCTATTTTCTTGCCTCCGCAGGCGGATATACGCGAAGTGTATAAGGGTGTATTTGCCGATGCGGATGCGTTCAACAAACAAGTGCATGCATTGTTCTTGGGAATGGGTTCCGAAGAGCGTATGGGCAGTAAGGAATTGAGCGAAAAACTGACTGCAGCCGGTATTAAGAATGTGTATTATGAATCTCCTGGTACGCACCATGAATGGTTGACGTGGCGCAGATGCTTGAATGAATTTTTGCCTTTAATCTTTAAACCAGTAAAATGATGAAAACACTTATCACTTCTTTACTTCTGATGGGGGCAATGGGATTGTCTGCCCAATCAACTCAAGGCACTCCGACAGATTTGCCGGGTGAGCGTTCAGCTTTAAGTGTACGTGCTTCCCAATATCCGCGGATATCTTCCGATCATCGTGCTTCTTTTAAAATCAAGGCTCCCGATGCGAAGCGGGTTCAGATTGATTTGGGAAAGAAATACGATATGGAGCGTAACGAGAATGGTGAATGGACCTGTACGACAGAGCCTTTAGGTCCGGGGTTCCATTATTACTTTTTGATAATAGACGGTGTCCCGGTGGCTGACCCTGCCAGTGAATCTTTTTTCGGTTGCAGCATGATGACGAGCGGCATTGAAATTCCTTATCCAGAAGGAGATGACCGTTTTGCCTTGGCTGATGTGCCTCATGGGGAAATCCGTATGAAACGCTATTTTTCGAAAACAGCGAATGACTGGCGCCGTATGTTCGTTTATACTCCGCCCTGTTATGAGAAATCAACCGATTCTTATCCGGTGCTTTATTTGCAACATGGAGGAGGAGAAGATGAACGGGGTTGGTCGCAACAAGGCTTGACGGATATCATTATGGACAATCTGATTGCGAAGAAAGAGGCTGTTCCGATGATAATCGTAATGCTGGACGGTAATTCGAAGGATTTTAATTCAGAATTATTCAACGATTGCATTCCTTTGGTAGAGAAAACGTATCGGGTTAAGACAGATAAAGACAGTCGGGCATTGGCTGGTTTGTCAATGGGAGGCATCCAGACATTGAATGCTTGTATCACTCATCCTGAATATTTCTCATACATTGGTGTCTTTAGTTCGGGCTGGTGGGCACAGCCTCGCCGGGGTATGCCGGGACAGGATACCGAGAAGTATTATCAAATTTTGAAAGAGCATAAGGATGAGTTCAATAAAGGTTTCAAACAATTCTGGTTTTCTATGGGAGGCAAAGAAGACATTGCTTATCAGAATTGCCAAATTATGTTGAAACGTTTTGATGAAATCGGCATTCATTATGACTATTTTGAAACACCGGGCGGTCATACATGGCCTGTGTGGCGCGAAAGTCTTTACCGTTTTGCTCCATTGTTGTTCAAATAATGGATAATGCAGGATTGTTACACTGAAAATTAGATTGAAACATGAAGAGCAATAGATTATTTGCATTATTGGCAGGCTTGGGATTCGTTGTAGGAATTCAGGCACAGAATCCGATTATAACCGGGCAATTTACAGCAGACCCTACGGCGAGAGTCTTTGAAGGAAAGCTGTATCTTTATCCTTCTCATGATATACCAAGCCCTATCGAGCGGTTGAAAGAATGGTTCTGTATGGCGGATTATCATGTCTTTTCTTCCGAAAATTTAGTGGATTGGACTGACCACGGCATGATTCTTTCACAAGAGAATGTCCCTTGGGTTGATTCGGAGTCTTATTCTATGTGGGCACCCGATTGTGTTTACAAGGACGGAAAGTATTATTTCTATTTTCCTGCCAGTCCCAAAGGGAAAAAGGGGTTCAACGTTGGCGTTGCCATAGCTGATAAACCTTACGGACCTTTTAAACCGTTGCCTGAACCCATTAAAGGAGTGGGAGGTATCGACCCTTGTGTATTGCTTGATACCGACGGACAGGCTTATCTGTATTGGTCAGGACGGGGATTGAATGTCGCAAAATTGAAAGACAATATGACCGAGTTGGCTTCTGAACCGGTGTTGGTGGCTGATGTAGAAGACGGTTTCAAGGAAGGGCCGTTTGCTTTTAAGCGCAACGGCAAGTATTATCTCACTTATCCTTGGGTAAAGGACAAGACCGAATGCTTGGCATACGCGATGAGCGATAATCCGATGGGACCTTTTGAATATAAGGGAATTATTATGGAACAGTCTCCGACCGGATGTTGGACGAATCATCATTCGTTGGTAGAATATAAAGGACAATGGTATTTGTTCTATCATCATAATGATTATAGCCCGGAATTTGATAAGAACCGTTCGGTCCGTGCCGATTCACTTACTTTTAATCCAGATGGGACGATTCAGCTTGTTACACCGACATTGCGTGGTGTGGGCATAACTGATGCTGGAAAAGCTATCCAACTCGACCGTTATAGTGCAATAAGCCAGGAAGGTGCTTCGATTGATTATATCAATCAAGCTAATAAATTTGACGGTTGGAAAGTCTTGTTCAATCATAAAGATGCCTGGGTGAGCTATAATCGAGTAGATTTTGGTAATCAAGAGTGGCAAAAAGTCGATGCACGTGTCCTTTCGTCTGCTGGTGGTACATTAGGAGTATATGCAAATGAAAAAATGATTGCCGAAATAGAAGTGCCGGCATCTGTTTCAGAGTGGAAAACATTATCGGTTCCTGTAGAAGTTGCTCAGGCGGGCATTCAGGATTTGCGTGTCTCTCTTGTGAAAGGCAATGATGTACAACTCGATTGGATTCGTTTTGAATGATTGTTTTTAAAAGGAAAGATTAATGAAGTTTCTTACTGTCTTAATCGTTATGTTAGGATGAGGTTGTCTCAAAATGAGAATTACCTATCAAAAAGTAATGTCATTCTGTTTTCTATGACTTGCGCAAGTAATTTATATTTTTTAACATCTACAATCATGCGGCATTTGTTTTTATTTTGCCGCATGGTTGTTTTCTTTGAAATTCATTTACGTATGCCCAGTCGAACGGCTTCCTGTTTCGTATAACCGCAAACAGCCTGTGTATGGTCTTGTTGCGTATATTATTGACGATGAAGCCGTGCGGTTTCCCCTCCTGCCTTTTCTTCTGCGCATATTCCCGTGTCTGTGGATTGTGCGTAAGCAGAGAATTCGCCCCTTGTGTAAGCAGGGAGTTTACATATCTGTTTGATGCCTTGCTTACCCTGGGCCTACGGTGTACGCTTGTCCCGGAATCGTGCTCATGCGGTACGCATCCTGTATGGTTAGCGTATTGTCGGGCGGTATTGAAACGGGTAAAATTTCTCGTATCGAGAATAATGGCGGAAGCCGTAACCCATGAGATGCCCGGTACGGTGACCGCCAGCAAGGCGTTTTCTTTGAATTCCGGATCGTTCATGAGCAGTCCGCATATTTCCTTTTCAAGCGCACGTATGGACTCCTTTATGCTTTCCATGGCTTTGCGCAAGGCTTTTGCTGCCGGTAAGGAATCTTTCGGGAGGCTGCCCGAAAAATTCTTCAATGCCACTTCGCAGTCTTTCAGCTTCCTTCTCGTCAGATGAAGCTCACGGAGCTTTTTCAGGCTTTCACCGCACGGGGAAAACCGCTTCGCTTTGTCCTGATGCCTGTAGGCGTATTCGGCTATCATGCGGGCGTCCAGCGTGTCGGTCTTGCTGCGCCGTATCCCGCTGCTCAATTTGAGTTGGAGCGGATTCTCCAGCCAGACAAAGTACTTGCGCGAGGTCAGGCATTCCGCCGTCTCAAGGCTGTATATGCCGGTGTTCTCGCCACAGAACAGAAAGTCACAGGAACGAAGTCCGGTCCGTAAGCCACGGAGCCGTTTCGTCATCTCGCCACAACCTTGCCGGCTGTTTTCCACTTCGCCTTCCATCAGGACAGACATGTTTTGTGCATCCATGCAACAAAAATTCATTTTCTCTTTGCTGAAATCAATTCCAATAATTAACTTTGCCATATATTTAAATTTTTAACAGGTCAGCTACAACAGCCGTGAGCCATCTCCCTTAACAATCTAAAGGATAAAGTTTTCTATGTGGCTTTTTGACTGTTAACCGCAAGGTCCAAAACAGAATATAGAGTATATCTAGAGCGAGCATGGTTTACCTTGACGGTTGGCTGGCCTGTTTCTTTCACACAACAAAAGTAAACATTTCAGCCGTATTTCTTTTCACTGCGCAAATCTAAGGGAGC